>Ga0256827_10000892_pt1 | contig 18815 bp, 15 predicted proteins | sample CV84metaG_FD_185977 | JGI IMG/M metagenome (GOLD analysis project Ga0256827, IMG submission 185977) | Hydrothermal vent microbial communities from East Pacific Rise, Pacific Ocean - CV84 | ecosystem: Environmental > Aquatic > Marine > Hydrothermal vents | place: Pacific Ocean: East Pacific Rise... | reverse complement strand
ACACTTACATCTTGTCAAATAGGTGAAGTAATTAGAATGAGTGCCGATAATATTGATACAGTTTCGGGAAACGAACCATATGCCGGTTTAATGGGTAAAGGTAGAGTAAACCTGTATAAGGCATTAACTCAACAACTAACACCTTCTGTAAGATATAAAAATATTAGATATAATTTAAATACAAGTTTCGATACATTATTTATTACAGGTGATTTTGTAAATTTTTTGAAACCAACAATAAATTTAAATGTATTATTAACAACCGAGTCGGAGTATGTAAATATTGTTGATGCAACTTTTAATGCAGGTGTAATTAACGAGTTAGATACTGTAAATAATTATAACGATGCTTTTATTGTAGAAATTTTACCTAACATTCCTGTTGATGAAACCATTTATTTTAAACTTAATTTGTCTGATAATAATTATTCTGATTTTCAGGTAATTAAAGTTAAGCTTAATAATTCATATATGAATATTGATACTAATAATATAAAAACAACTATATCAAATACAGGTCATTTTGCATATGAAAATTCAGGAGAAGGTATTGGCTTTAAATATATAGATAGCGATGATTTAACTTTTGATTTTGGAATAATTACAGCCACAAATGATACCACTGTTGAAGATTGCGTTAGGGGAGTTAGGCAGTTTGAAGGCATAGGAAAAGCCGAATATAATGAAGTAGATAAAATATCGGATGAGGAAATTGTTAGCAAATATAAAAATATAGCAGTAGCAAACAAGTATAATATTGAAATAACGCAAAAAACTTATGCATGGAATAAAGCTGAGTATAACGATTTTATTATTGTTAATTATTACATAGTTAACAAGGCTGACAGTATATTATCTAATTTTTATTTCGGTTTGTTTTCAGATTGGGATATTGATAATTATGATTTAAATAGTGCAGATTTTAATGAAGAAAACAATTTATCATATACTTTTTCAACAAAACCAGAAGGTTTGTATTCGGGTTTTCAATTATTGTCTGATGTAAATTGTAATAATTATTCGTTTGATAATATTCAGGGAGGTGGTGGTGGAATAGATATTACCAATGGCTTTTCTGAACAAGAAAAGTATCAAGCTTTAATATCGCAAAGGCAAATTGCCGGAATAGGGCAGGGGAATGATGTATGCAGTATGTTAAGCTGTGGACCTTATTCTATAAATTCTAATGATACGCTTTTTGTTTCGTATGCAATTCATACATCAAAATCTTTGCAAGAAATTATTAATAGTTCAGAACAAGCACAGGTTTTATTCGATAGCCTATTTAGGCAAAATATTTTTGTTGATAATATAAATGAAGAACAAAAAATTAATATTTATCCAAATCCTGTAAGTTCAAAACTTTTTGTTAATTATTTTGATTGTAATAGAGGCTTTTTAACTACTATTTATTCTGTCTCAGGAACCCAAATTATTAAAAATAAACAGATTATTTATTCAAGTAATGCTATTGATGTGTCGTGTTTAAAACCAGGAGTTTACATATTAGTTCTTGAGTCCGATAATTTGAAAAAATATTTTAGATTTATAAAAAAATAAATAAAAAAATAATTTAACAATAAAATTAATATATTTATAAGATATTTTATATATTGCAACTTCATTAATAGCAAGTTAAGATAGTATAAAATTGAGTATAAAAAACAACAACATGCGTGCAGTATTTATCTTGTTTTTATTTGTGATAATGACGAGTGCTAAAGCTCAAGATACATTATCGCAATTTAAATACAAAACCGTTTTTTTCGAGGCAGAACAGTTATTAGCTAACGAAAATTATATTGAAGCAATAGATTTATATAAGAAATTATTAGTAGGTAACGAAGATAATGCAAACTTAAATTTTAAGATAGGCTTTTGTTATTTAAACGATAAATTCGATAAAACAAAATCGTTAAAATATTTAGAAAAATCTATAAAAAATGTTTCCGAAGATTACAAATACGAAAATGATAAAGAAAAAAAAGCCCCAATTGATGCTTATTATTATTTAGGAGAAGCTTTACATTATAATTATAATTTTGAACAAGCAATTTTTAATTATAATAAATTTAAAACTTATTTAACAAAACAAGATAAAGAGTTAATAAAAAAAGTTGATAAACGAATTGACGAATGTAATATAGGTCTTAAATTAATAGAATATCCTGTTAAAATGGCAATTCAAAATTTAGGTGAAAATATTAATTCTAAGTATGATGAGCATAGTCCGGTAATATCTGCTGACGAAAGTGTTTTACTATTTACATCAAAAAGAAAAATTAAAGGTAATACACAAGAACATGTTGATGGACAGTATTATGAAAATGTATATGAAAGTAAGAATACCAATGGCGATTGGGATAATGCGAAGAAAGTAAAACAACAAAAAGCTAAAGTTGCAAAAATAATAGCAAACTGGTCGGTTGGTATGCCTGTGTTTAGTATTGAAAATCAGAATTTAGCAACAATATCTCTATCAGTTGATGGTCAAACACTGTTTTTGTATAGCGATAAAAATAACAATGGAAATATTTATGAATCGAAACTAGAAAACGAAAAATGGACAGATCCTGAACCATTACCATCTGTAATAAATACAAAATATAAAGAATCGCATGCATCAATATCGCCGGAGCAAGATATACTATACTTTACAAGTGATAGACCTGGTGGATATGGTGGCTTAGATATCTATATGTCAAAAAAATTGCCTAACGGGAAATGGGGGTTACCTCAAAACTTAGGTCCCGAAATTAATACTGAGTACGACGAAGAAAGCCCATATATTCATGCTGACGGAGTTAGCCTTTTTTATAGTTCAAAAGGAAAAGGTTCAATGGGAGGGTATGATATATTCCTTTCTAGTTTTGAAGATGGTAAATGGACTGAACCGGTAAATATGGGCTATCCTATAAATACAACAGGAGATGATGTATTTTATGTGCCAACACCAGATGGTCAAAGAGCATATTATTCATCTTTTAATAAAGACGGGTATGGTGGTTCTGATATTTATATGATATCATTACAAGAAGCAAAAGAAAAAGCATTAACAGTATACTCAGGGCAGATACTTATGTGTAATGGAAAACCTCCCGAAGGCGTATTTATAACAGTTACTGACGTTGATACCGATGAGGAAATAGGAATGTATACACCAAATGCTACAACAGGTAAATTTTTATTTATTTTAAAGTCAGGAAAGAAATATAAAGTAAACGTTGAAGCTGACAATGATTTGTCTTATTCTGAAATAGTTGATGTGTCTGCAGACGATTCATACAATAAAATTAAAAAAGCAATTGTTTTAAAACCTGTAATTTTTACAGGCGAAAAAGAAACATTTTATGCCGCTTTTGATAAAGGTAGTAAAATTATTACAAAAGAAATAAACACAAAAATAGATTCAATAACAAGTTTTATAAAAAAACATCCAAAGTTTTATGTTGCTATAACCGATAATTCAAAAGGAGCAGATGAGGATTATAGTACTAGGAAAAATAATTTAATTAAAAAAATTAAGATGGTTGTACCTACTGCTAATGTGCTTGATATAAAAGATGTTCCTCAATGTGCTAATGTTGTTAATTTTATTGTTAAAAATTCGGATGAGCCAGTAAATAATAATAACATTCCGGTCGGATATACACCAGTAGGAGGTAGCTTAGTTATTGAGTACGTATTGTTCGGATTCGATAAATATAAAACCGAAGAGTATAATAATAACTTAGACATTGTAGCCTCTTATTTATCTAAAAATAAAGATATTAAATTGAAAGTAATAGGTTATACTGATGCTCAGGGAGATAGTGTGTATAATTTGATATTATCAAAAAAACGAGCAAATTTCGTTAAACAATATTTGGTTTCTAAAGGAGTAAATAAAAACCAAATTATTATAGATTATAAAGGAATGTCTAATCAAATTAGTAAAAATATTAATCCTGAGAGTAGGAAATATAATCGCCGAGTAGAATTTAATATAATTGAAAACGGTGGCGAAAAAATTGAAGTTAATAAACCGGAAATACCGAAAAAATATAAATTGTAATTTATGAAAAACTTATTAGGAATTTTTTTAATTATTATATCTGTATCAGTTTTTGCTGATAACGAACCAGTAGACGTGAAGGCGATGTTTTGGGACGCAGAAACATTCTTTTATGAAAAAGACTATAAAGAAGCATTGACAATATATAATAATATAGTAGAATCAGGAACCGAGAATGCTAATATTGATTACAGAATTGGAATATGTTATCTTAAAGGATATAATAAAAACTCTGATAAAATAAAATCTATAAGATATTTAGAAAAAGCAGTTCAGTCTATAACAAAAGATTATAAAGAAGGCGAAATTACCGAAATTAGTGCTCACGAAGATGCCTATATTTATTTAGGCGACGCTTATGCTATAAATAATGAGCTAGATAAGGCTATAAAAGCTTATAACGATTTTAAAGATATAACCGGTACAACCGATAAATATTATCTTAATATTGTTAATCGAAAATTAGAAACTTGTGAAAGTGCAAAAAAATTAGAATCATTGTCAATTAAATTTACATTAAGAAATTTAGGTGGAAAAATTAATAATAAATTTGCCAATTACGATGCTGTTTTATCAGGAGACGGAAATACACTTGTTTATACTACTGATATGAAGTTTTATGAAGCTGTATTTTATTCAAAAAAGGTGAATGGCGAATTTTCTACTCCACGAAATTTTAATATCGATGCACATGTTGATGGTAGTATAAGTTCGGTAGGTATTTCTTATGATGGAAAAGAGTTGTATTTATTTAAAGCTGGTGATGATGAAGGAAAAGGCGATATTTATGTAAGTACTTATGATGGTGTAAAATGGTCTAAAATAAAAAAATTGAATAAAAATATTAATACATCAGATTTAGAAAGACATGCTAATCCATCAAAAGATGGTAAAGTGTTGTATTTTACAAGTAATAGAAAAGGTGGTTACGGAAGTTTAGATATATATAAATCAATAAGACAAGAAGATGGCGAATGGGGAAAAGCAATTAATCTTGGAGATAAAATTAATTCAAAATTTGATGATGTAGCTCCATTTATACTGCAGGATAATAAAACATTATATTTTAGCTCTCAAGGTCATTATTATAATATGGGGCAAAATGATTTGTTTATGTCTAAGTTTCAGGACGATTCTACATGGTCTACACCATTAAATTTTGGGTATCCTCTTAATACTACTGATGAAGATAAATTTTTATATCCAACATCGGAACAAGGTAAAGCATTAATTTCACTTGCGTCAGAAGATGGTTTTGGTGATTTAGATATTTATGAAGTAACATTTTATCCTCAAGAAACGCCTTCAGTATTATTAAAAGGTAAATTAGATAATAAAGGAAAAGAAATAGACGTAAAGGTTACTGCAAATGATGAAACTATAAAAGAGACGAAGTCTGATAAAGAAGGAAATGTATCAGTAAAAGTGCCATCTGATAATATTAAGATTACTTTTACAGCTGAAGATATGGAACTTGCTGAGAAAAGTTTTGAAATACCAAAGGTGTATTGTCTTGCAGAATTAGATTTAAGTGATGTTAAATTAAAACATGCTAATAATAGTGATCTTTCTGATAATAATAATGATGTTTCAGGAGCTAATACCACAAAAGTTACAAATGGAGGAAGCGTTGTTGAAACAGTAGCTCCCGCTATTTTGTTTGGTTTTGATAAAGCAATACCTGAAAGATATAAAGATGAGCTTGATAAATTAGCGGTTTATTTAAATAATTGTAATAATATTTTAATTGAAATAGCAGGTTATGCTGATGCACAAGGTGACGAAGCGTATAATATGATTTTAACGCAAAAGCGGGCAAATTTTGTTAAAGATTATTTAGTTTCAAAATCAGTTGATTCTAGTAAATTGAAAGTTGTTGGATATGGAGAAAAATATCCTGTATCTATTGATTTAAATCCTGAATCAAGAAAATATAATAGAAGAGTGCAATTTAAAATTATCAGAGATGAGGAAGGAAAACTTAAAGTTTTACTTCCTGAGATTCCAGATGAGTATAAAATAAAATAATTTACAAAATATATTTAATCTCGTGAAACCCAAATCTTTTAATTAAGGTTTGGGTTTTTATTTTTATTCTGCCATCTTGTTCTGTTCCTATTATCTCTCCATCAAAAATATTATTATTATTAATTTCTTTGAAATTTAATTTTGTATTTAGTTTGTACAATATATTATTATACGAGTTGTCTATATTATTAAAATTATTTATTAGTTTTAGTTTGTGTTTTATTATATTATTAATTTCATTAAGACTATTGTTTATGTCATAAGTTTTTCCCGTAATATTTTTTAAAGAAATAGGGTTTGGTATAGATGTATCAAAATTTATTTGATTTATATTTATTCCTATCCCAATTATTGATTTTGTAATATTCTCACCTTGAATGGTGTTTTCTATTAAAATTCCTGCAATTTTATTATTGTCAATATAAATGTCGTTGGGCCATTTTATAGTTGTGTTATTGGCTTCTTTATTTATGAATTCGTGAATACTTAGTGCTATTATTTTAGAGAGATAAAATTGATGTGTTGCTTTAATATTAATCTCTAAATATAAACTAAAAGTTAAATTAAGGTTTGGTTCTGTGAGCCATTTATTATTTTGTTGTCCTTTACCTTTAGTTTGCTTTTTTGTGGCTATTATTGTACCATTTTTAATAGCATTATTATTAATAAGAGTTTTAATAAATTTATTTGTAGAATCAATTTCTTCTAACCATATTATTGTATTTTTTGAAATCATAAAAGCTTTGAAATAAAAAAAAGACAGTTTAAACTGTCTTTTTTTATTTTATTGTAATTTAAAGTTGATTGGAACCACATAAGAAACTTTAACTGCTTTACCCCTTTGTTTGCCAGGCTTCCATGGAGGAAGTGTTTTTACAACTCTAACAGCTTCTTTATCTAAGTATGGGTCTCGCCCCCTCATTATTTTTACATCACTTACTTTACCATCTTTACCAATAACAAATTGAACATAAACACGACCCGATATGCCATTTTCTTTTGCAATTTCAGGATATTTAGTGTTTTTAGCTAAATATTTTAATAATTCAGTCATTCCGCCAGGGAATTCTGGTTTGTCTTCAATTACAGCAAACTGGAACACCTCGTCAGTTTCTTCCTCTTCCTCAACTTCAACTACATCAACCTCAGTTTCTTCGTCAGCTTCGGCATCATCAATCTCTATTTCGTCATCAATTTCTTCATCATCTTCAACTATTTGAAGAACCTCTGTTACTTGTGGTGGCGGAGGTGGCGGAGGTTTTACCTCTTGTCTTGTAATAGGAATTATTTCATCTTCTGCTGCTAAGCCTTCTTCAATTACAATGCTGTTATCAGATTTGTCGCTAGGACTCCATTCAAAAGCCAAAAGCACAACTGATAATGCTATTACAATACCTGTTGATAAGAATATTAACTTCTTTTTTTCTAAGTCGGCTCTTTCCGATTTTTTAAGTTCCATCTTTAAAAATATTTATCCGTAAAATTAATTAAATATATTAAACTTCACAAGTCTAATTTTGTTAATAGCAAAAAATATACCTTTTTTATCATAAATCTAAAGAAAGTTGTTGCGATTTAAAATTAAAAGTTTTTCTGTGATATTTTGTTCTTCCATATTTTTGCATCGCTTTTTGGTGTTCTTTTGTGCCGTAGCCTTTATTTTTATCCCATTTATATTGAGGGAATTCTTTATGTAGTTCAAGCATGTAATCGTCTCTGTATGTTTTTGCAAGTATTGATGCTGCAGCAATAGAGCTGTATATACTATCTCCTTTTACAATACACTTATATTTATAATTGTCGAATTCTTTAAATTTATTGCCATCAATAAGTAGCAATTCAGGTTTAACTGCTAATTTTTTTACGGCATTTTGCATACTTAAAATTGAAGCATTAAGTATATTTATTTCATCTATTATTTTGCAATTTGTTTGGAAAACAGCATATGCTATAGCTTCTTTTTCAATCACTTTACGTAATAAATATCGATTTTTTTCCGATATTTTTTTAGAATCGTTTAATAAATTATTTTTAAATGTCCTAGGTAAAATAACAGCAGCTGCAAAAACTGGTCCGCATAAGCAGCCTCTTCCTGCTTCATCGCAACCTGCTTCAATTTTATCTTTTGTGTAGCTTATTTTTAACAATGTATTAATTTTTTGATACTCCTCCCGAAACAATAAACTTCATAATTTCAGATGATGGTTTTTCTATAGGTTTTATGTCTTCAATAGGTACTATGTATAGTTCGCCTGAAAATGCGTATGAATGAGGAAAGTATACAGCAACTTTGCCTTCTTTTACACCTATGTCTTTTAAATCTTTATTTGTAATAAATCCCACTTTTTGTAAATTACTAATGTTGTTTACTTTGACTAAAACAGGTTCTGTGAATTTTTTTTCTTTACCAACAAATGCTTTTAGTAAGTCTTTTATTGAGGTGTAAATAAGTTTTATAAATGGGGTTTTTTTAAGTATTTTATTGAAGATTCTAGATAAGGGCATTGTAATAAAAAATTTTCCAATATATCCTAAAAAGGTAATTATTGTTATCACTACAATAATTCCTAATCCGGGAATGTATGTGTTGGGTGTAATCCAGTCAAATAAACTATCTATTTTTATGAATACTTCGTAAATTATCCATAACGTTAATCCAAGTGGAGCAACGTATAATAGCCCTTGTAGAAAATAGTTTATAAATTTATTTATTATTTTATTTTGCATTATTCAGCGTTAATTTTGTTTTTTTTAATTTTTGTAAGAGAGTTAAAAACTAAATTGTAAGAATTATTTATTTGTTGCTTTAATAATGTATCATTTGCGAACCTTATGTCTATCGAATTCCAGTGTTTTTTATTCATATGGAAAGCACTTGTAATATAATTATATTTTTCTCTTAGTTCAATAGCTAACTCAGGATTGCATTTTACAGCTATTTTTGTACCCGTTTCAATATTAATAAGAGTAAACATTTTGTTTCCAATTTTAAAAACTAAAGTTGTTTCGTCAAAAGGAAAACTCTCGGTTACTCCTTTTTTTGATAAACAGAATGTCCTTATTTCTTCGATGTTCATTATTTTCTAAGTTCGAAATTTTTACCTAAATATACTTTTCTAACTTGTTCGTCTGCGGCGAGTTCTTCGGCTGTACCTGCTTTTAAAATATCGCCTTCAAATAGTAGGTAGGCTCTGTCTGTTATTGTAAGAGTTTCGTGTACATTGTGGTCGGTAATAAGGATGCCAATATTTTTTTGTTTTAATTTAGAAACAATTTCTTGAATATCTTCAACCGCTATAGGGTCAACCCCGGCAAAAGGTTCGTCAAGTAGAATAAATGCAGGGTCGATTGATAATGCTCGAGCAATTTCGCAACGTCTTCTTTCGCCTCCTGATAATTGAATTCCTAGGCTTTTTCGAATTTTTTGTAATCCAAATTCATCAAGTAGGCTTTCCAATTTGTCTTTTTGTTCTGCTTTAGAAAACTTAGACATTTCTAGTACAGCCTTAATATTATCTTCAACACTTAATTTTCTGAAAACAGAAGCTTCTTGTGCCAGATATCCTATTCCAAGTCTTGCTCTTTTGTACATAGGTAGTTTAGTGATGTCTTTGTCGTCTAAAAATACTTTTCCACTATTAGGTTTAATTAAACCTACAATCATATAAAACGATGTGGTTTTTCCGGCACCATTGGGTCCTAGTAAACCAACAATTTCTCCTCTGTTAACTTCAACCGATACTCCTTTTACAACAGTTCTTGAACCATATTTTTTTACAATATCTTTGGTGTAGAGTTTCATATAGTAAGTATATATTAAATAAGTTTATAAAGTTAAAAAGTTTATTTGATAATATGCTAAAAAATAATTGTTAAAAAGTTAATAAAATAAAAAACCCCGCCAAAGGCAGGGTTTATTATATTTTATAAAATAAAACTTATTTTACTAAGTTAACTTTCTTAACAATTACATTGTTGTTACTAAATACTTTTACTAAGTATGTACCAGCATTGTAAGAAGATAAATCTACAGTGTTAAACTCACTAGCGTTGTTAATAGAAGCAACTTCTGCACCTAACATGTTGTAAACTTTAATTGTAGAATTTTCTGATAAGTTATCAATGTGTAATAAACCTGTTGATGGGTTAGGATAAACATTAATATTGTTATTTACTGTAACAGTATTTACATTTGTTACTGTATTAGGAGTTAAGTGAATTAACATTTTTGGAGTAGCACCTAAAGGAGCATACCATGTGCCACCTAGATTTAAGTGTCCCATTTGATACATATCATCATTATGATATCCACCATAACTACGTATATATAAATTTTCATCAGTACCATAGTACATTGCTGCAGCTACAGAATAGTGACTTAATGAGTCAAGATGAATTGGACTTGTAAATGGAAGATATACTTGACCACCTAAATCAGCTGCTTCGATATCTCTAACTCCTGATGTAGCTAATTCGTTGTCGTCAGTATCATATAAGAAAGCTCTTAATGATGTACCTTCTGTCGAACCTGCGTCAACCCAAACTGAGATACCTAAAATTTCTTCACCTTGCATGCAAAGGAAATTAACACCAATTTTATCACCTGATGCTCCATCTGTATATAAATTCATACCTATTCTACCGTCATCATCTATTTCTCTACAAAGAGTTTTATCTGTTGTAGAATTAGTTATTGTAATAGGAAAACTCCAAGTGTTGTCACCAGGGTTGTCATCGCCTTCGTTACAAGTAACTTCTTGTTTGTAAGTGAAATCGCCTGCTTGTAAAGAAAATAGGTTAAAAGTATTACTATCAACCCATGCAGCGTATCCTGTCATTCTAAATGTATCAAGAGGAGCGTTAGCTACTAAGTCTTGGTTTCCGCTAATAAAAAAGTTTGTGTCAACAGACATAATAGGAGTACTACCGTTATCGATAGTTGCAGTAAATTTAAGACCTGTTAAATCATCGTAACCATAGTTAGTAGCCCAAGCTTCCATTTTTGTAAATCCTCTTACTTCGTCCCAAGGCATAATAGAATATTTACCATGCTCGTACCAAGAACCAATATAACTACCGCTAATTGCAACATCGTGTTGAGGAGTTTCTACAGATCTTACTCTTCTTAGGTAATAACTAACACCTTTTGTTCCGTCAGAAGAACCAATAGATTTAGTGTGGAATTTAACTTTAATATTTTGACCAGCCCATTGAGAAAGGTCTATTTTTGCTGTGTAAGGATCGAAACTTACGTAAGGCCATGGCATACCAGAAGCCTCTACTAATGCTTGATCGTCTTCTTTAAAAACTAAAGTTTCTGTTGCGAAATCATCGTTAGATACAGAAATCATAAGGTCGTCGGAGTTTTGACCTACGAACCAATAGTTTGAAATTCTTTGCTCTATCCATAAAGAAGGGTGAGTTGTGTTAACAGGAATTTCAGGAGAAATTAAAAATTCGTCTCTGTCAGTTGCATGACCTGCCCATGGAGTACCAATTTCACCTGGGTGAGAATTAGCTAGACTTCTAAACATATTTAACGAGTCTTGGTTTGCGATGTTAGAATATACAACCCATCCATCAGGAGCACCGTTTGTATTGTTTACGTTATAGCCATTAAAATCTTCATCGAAAAGTACGTTCAAATTAATGCTTTTGTCATTTTCAGGAGCTACGCGCTTAAACTCAGCTCTTTCTTTAATGTTTTGTTGAGCGAAAGTCGCTCTTTTAGTAGCTCTTTGTCCGAAAGCGAAAACTGCTATCATTGCTAGAGCTAGTGTAAATGTAAATCTACTCATAATCAGATAATTTTAATTAAACAAATATTAAACTTTTAAAAAGACAAATATAACTAAAAAAGTAAAAGTTTCAATAAAAATCTTTTTTTATTTTCTTTTGTCTTTAATGTGTAGACTTAACAATATTAAAAATAGTTGCAAAACTATTTTATGTAAGTTGATTTTTTAAATATGAATTGCTAATTTTTATCTTCTTTATGTTAGGTGTTAAGTAAAGTGCTAGTTATTTATAGTGAATTTATAACCTACTCCTTTAATAGTTTTAATATAGTTATTTCCAATTTTTTCACGTAATTTTCTAATATGAACATCAATAGTCCTGTCTCCAACAATAACAGAATCACCCCAAATTTTATCGTAAATTTCGTCGCGAGTAAAAACATTATTAGGTTTTGATGCTAGTAATAAAATAAGTTCAAATTCTTTTCTTGGAAGAATTAGCTCTTCTCCGTCAGCAATAACAATATATTTTTCTTTATTTATTTCTAATTTGTTGTATTTTATTATATTGTTATTTTCTTTACTACTTAGAAATTCGTTATTTAATCGTCTAAGTAATGCGTAAATTCTACTAATTAAAACTTTTGGTTTTATTGGTTTTGTAATGTAATCATCGGCTCCTGCATTAAAACCTGCTATTTGGGAGTAATCTTCGCCTCGTGCTGTAAGTAAAACTATAATAGGGTTGTTTATATTTTCAATATTTCGTATTGCTTCGCAAGTTTCAATGCCATCTTTTTCGGGCATCATTATATCTAATAATATTAAATGAGGTTTACTTTTTTTTACTTCTTCAAGTGCAATATTACCATTAGATGCAGTATGTACATTAAATCCTTCTTTTCTTAAGTTGTATGATAAGAACTCTAGAATATCATTATCATCGTCTACTAAAAGTATTTTGTAGTTATTGGCAATTAAATTTTCCATTTTTGAAAACGTACTTGTTATTTAAGCTGACTAAAGTATATTAAAGATTTTAGATTTGTAGTTTTTACTAAAAATATTTTTAAATTTAATATTGTTCTTTTTCGTTGGGGAAATCAAGAGATTTAACATCGTCAATGTAATTAATTACAGAACCAATAATTTCTGAAGATAAATTATGGTAACGTCTCAAAAATCTAGGTGAGAATTCTTGGGTTAAACCAAGCATATCGTGTAAAACTAAAACTTGACCGTCGACCATAGATCCTGCACCAATTCCTATTACAGGAATTCTTACAGTAGATGCAACTTTTTCAGCTAATTCGGCAGGTATTTTTTCTAAAACAATTGCAAAACAACCAAGTTCTTCAAGTAAATTGGCATCTTCAATTAATTTATTTGCTTCGTCTTCATCTTTTGCTCGTACAATGTATGTTCCAAATTTATGAATTGATTGGGGTGTTAAGCCTAAATGTCCCATTACAGGAATTCCAGCACTTAATATACGCTCAATTGATTCTTTAATTTCTTCGCCGCCTTCTAGTTTAACAGCATGAGCTCCTGTTTCTTTCATTATTCTAATAGCTGATGATAACGCAACTTTAGAATTTCCTTGATAGGTTCCGAAAGGCATATCAACAACTACAAGTGCACGTTCTGTTGCTCTAACTACAGGTCTTGCATAGTTAATCATTTCATCAAGAGTTATCGATAAAGTTGTATCGTTTCCTGCCATAACATTTGAGGCTGAATCACCAACAAGAATAACGTCTATACCGGCTTGATCTACAAGTCGTGCCATAGAAAAATCGTATGCAGTAAGCATAGCAATTTTTTCGTTCTTTAATTTCATCTCACTTAACACGTGAGTAGTTACTTTTTTTATTTTTTTGTGAACAGACATAAAATAATGTACTTTTGTAAGTTGTGGGCAAATGTAAATAAATACTGAACATAATGTAAGTTTTTTAACAAATTAATATTTATGAAACGATATATAATATATATAATGCTGTTTAATTTTATTCTATTATCTTGTGATACTAGTTTAAATGTTAATGCAGATTATAAAAAAATACCCGTTGTTTTTTCACTAATAGATAAGAATGACACTATTCAATACATTAAACTTAATAAAGCTTTTTTGGGAGATGCAAGTGTTAGCGAAATGGCACAAGTATCTGATTCGTTAAATTATGATGATGCATCGGTTCATATTGTGAAATATTATAATGATAATGTCGTTGCAACATATGAGTTTGTTAAAACAGATACAATAATAAAGGATGAAGGTTATTTTGCAAATGATAACAATATTATATATGTATTTAACGGAAGTATTATTGAAGAGGGTGAAAATTCTGCCGATTATAACTATAAATTAGATATTAATATCGATGGAGTAGATAATGTAAGCTCAGAGACTAAACTTGTTTCTGATGTTGTTGTTTTAGCTCCATTAGGTTATAATAGTCCTAATCAGAAAAATGAAATAATGCTATATAATAATGATTATTTATCAAAAGTATATGAATTTAAAAGTGGGGAGAATGCGAAATATTTTGAATATTTCCTTGAAATTAGTTATTACGAGAAAGTAAACGGAGAGTACAAACTAAAAACTATAACTCATAGCGAAGGATCAAAAAATGCAAGTAGCCTTGATGGTGGACAAACATTCCCATTTACACTTAATGGCGAAACTTTTTATAAATTTATTGCAGAAGAGTTAGAGCCTTCAAGTGAAGATAGAATTTTTTATTCTTTAAGATATAAATTTTTGTCGGCCGGTGAAGATTTATCAATGTACATAGATTTAACAAAACCTACTTATGGTATTGTGCAAGAAAAACCTGCATTTACAAATATAGTTAATGGTTGGGGCTTGTTCTCTAGTAGAACATCAACTTTTTCGCCACGTAAAAGATTAGATTTATCTTCATTAATTTATTTATCAGAAGGAGATGAAGTAAAAGATTTAAAATTTAAAGATTATACTAATACGGTGAATTTTTATACAAATCATCCAGAATTAGATACTTATAACATTTATTAATATTTTTAAATATGATTAGAATAAGAGCAATACTAGTTTCGCTAGTGTTATTAATTCCTTCGATAACTTTTTCGCAACTTGATTTACCAACATATAAATTTGGGCGAGTTTTAAGTTTAGCAAATAGTTATTATGTTGATTCGGTAAATACCGATAAACTTGTGGAAACAGCAATAATTGCAATGTTAAAAGATTTAGACCCTCACTCGGTTTATATTTCGAAAGAAGAAGTTGCAAGAATGAACGAGCCGCTAGAAGGTAGTTTTGATGGTGTTGGTATTCAATTTAATATTTTAGACGACACATTACTTGTTGTTAATCCAATACCCGGAGGGCCATCAGAAAAACTTGGAATAAGAGCAGGTGATAGAATTATTTTTATAAACGATACGCTTGTTGCCGGTATTGGTCTTAAAAATTCTGATGTAGTAAAAAAGCTTAGAGGTAAAAAGGGAACTATTGTAACTGTGAAAATTCAAAGAAATGGAGTTAAAGAACTTCTAGAATTTCCAATTACTCGCGATAAAATTCCTATTTTTAGTTTAGATGCATCGTATATGGTTGATGATGAAATTGGTTATATGAAACTTAATAGATTTGCGGCAACAAGTATGGATGAATTTTATAAGGCATTTGCAAAGCTCAAAGAACAAGGCATTAAGAGTTTAATTCTCGATTTAAGAGGTAATGGTGGTGGATATTTGCGTACAGCAGTAAATCTTGCCGACCAATTTTTAACTGAAAATAAAATGATAGTATATACCGAAGGTATACATAGTCCTCGTTACGAAGAAAAAGCTACAAAAAATGGAGTTTTTCTTGATGGGAAATTAGTAGTTTTGGTTAACGAAGGTTCTGCATCGGCAAGCGAAATTGTTTCTGGTGCAATACAAGACCAAGATAGAGGCGTAATTATTGGTCGTAGAACTTTTGGAAAAGGATTAGTGCAACGCCCATATATGTTACCAGATAACTCTATGATTCGCCTAACAGTAGCTCATTATTATAATCCATCAGGTAGATGTATTCAAAAATCATATGCAAAAGGTGAAAAAGATTATGCTGAAGATATTATTCGAAGATATAATAATGGAGAACTTTTAAATGCTGATAGTATTCATTTTCCAGACAGTTTAAAACATCAAACACTTAAATATAAACGAACAGTCTATGGCGGTGGAGGAATAATGCCAGATATTTTTATTCCTATTGATACAAATAGAGTGTCTCAATTTTATGGTAAATTGGTTCGTAAAGGTATTATTTATCAGTTTACTCTTAATTATATGGATCATAATAGAGCTGAGTTGGAAAAAAAATATCCTAATTTTAAAACTTTTAATAAAACATTTAAAGTAACAGACGATATGTTGGCTGAACTTTATAAAAGAGCAGAAAAAGCGAAAATTGAGTTTACTTTTAAAGATAAAGAAAAAGCCTTAGGAGATAATACTGAACTAATTAAGGCTTTAATTGCACGAGATTTATGGGATATGTCAGAATATTATCAGGTTGTAAATCCAGAAAGTAAGGCGTACACAACTGCGATAGAATTATTACATGACTCAAAAAAGTATAATAATATTTTTAAAAAGAAATAATTTTATAACTTTGCGTTAATGAAAGTTGATGAAAAAAATAATATTTGTTGTTGTAGTAGAGTTTATTTCTACTGCCGATAGATATATTATAAAAATAATATAAAACCCGAGCAGTAATGTTCGGGTTTTTTTGTGATTAAAATAAAAAAATATGAAAATATATAATAGTGTAGAAGATGTAATAGGTAATACACCTTTAATAAAGTTGAATAAATTATCAGAAGGTCTGTATGCCAATATATTGGTGAAATTAGAGAGCAATAATCCTGCAGGGTCGGTAAAAGATAGATTAGCTGTAGCAATGATTAATGATGCTGAAAAGCAAGGGTTAATTAGTGAAACTACAGAAATTATTGAGCCAACAAGTGGAAATACAGGTGTTGGTTTGGCAATGGTTTGTGCTGTTAGAAATTATAAACTTACAATTGTAATGTCGGAAAGTATGAGTATGGAGCGACGAAATTTGTTACAAGCGTATGGTGTGAATTTGGTGTTAACATCAGCCGATAAAGGTATGATTGGAGCAATAGAAAAAGCAAAACAACTTGCATCAGAAAACAGAAATTCGTTTATCCCGTATCAGTTTTCGAATAAAGCTAATGCTGAGATACATAAAAATACAACGGCTATAGAAATTTGGGAGCAAACCAATGGAAATATAGATTTTTTTGTTGCAGGAGTAGGAACCGGTGGTACTTTTACAGGAGTATCGTCAAAATTAAAAGAATTAAATTCTAATATTAAATGTATTGCAGTGGAACCGGAAACATCAGCTGTGCTTTCTGGTGAAAAATCAGGTTTACACAAAATTCAGGGGATTGGAGCAGGCTTTATACCTGATGTTATGAATACATTATTAATTGACGATATAATAACGGTTAGCGATGATCAAGCTTTCGAGAATAGTAGGAAATTAGTTCAAACAGAAGGTATTTTAAGTGGTATTTCTGCAGGAGCAAATATTTATGCAGCAATACAAATTGCAAAGAAAAAAGAAAATATAGGAAAAATTATTATAACAATTATTCCAGATACAGGCGAACGATATTTAAGTACAAGCCTTTTTAATACAAATATTTAACTTTATTGAATATTAATAAAAAACAAAACAAATGAATAACAATATATTAAATACCATAAAAGAATTGGCAGAAAACAAAGAGATTGAGTTGCCTTTTATTGACTCAACAATAGAAAATGCAATGCCATCAACGGTAGCTTTGCAACAAATAGTTGAAATACTAACAGGGATATTATTTCCAGGTTATTTTACCGATTCGGCACTAAATAAAAAGAATTTACAGTTTTATATTGGTGCTAATGTCGATAAAGTATCAAAACTATTGTATGAACAAATTAAGCGTGGGTTTTGTTTTGAGTGTAATGATTCTGAAAAAGATTGTGATTTATGTAATAGTAAAGCTGACGAAAAAACTATTAAGTTTATAAATAGATTACCAAAAATAAAGCATCTTTTAAAAACAGATGTTGAAGCATCATTTTTAGGTGATCCGGCATCTAAAAATAGGGGAGAGGTAATATATTGTTATCCTGGTATTAGTGCATTAACAAATTATAGGATTGCTCACGAGTTGTTATTGCTTGGAGTTCCATTAATTCCAAGAATTATTACAGAAATGGCACACTCAAAAACAGGTATTGATATTCATCCGGGAGCAAAAATTGATGAGTTTTTTGCAATAGATCACGGTACGGGTATCGTAATTGGCGAAACTTGTGTAATAGGTAAAAATGTAAAAATTTATCAGGGAGTTACTTTAGGTGCAAAAAGTTTTCCATTAGATAGTGAAGGTAATCCGATAAAAGGGATAGCACGTCATCCAATAGTTGAAGATAATGTAGTTATTTATTCGGGAGCTACAATTCTTGGTAGAGTTGTAGTTGGCGAAGGCTCAATGATTGGAGGTAATGTGTGGGTTACGCATAATGTAGCTCCAAATTCTAAGATTTTGCAACGTAGGGCAAAAGAACAGGAATTTTTGGCTGGAGCAGGAATATAATTTGGAGTTGAAACTTTTTTAATTATAAAATATTGTTGTCTAGAATTTAACGAAAGATGCAATCTTTAAAAAAAGATTGCATCTTAACAAAAAAAGCTTTTATGAAACCACAATATTAATAATACGTTTTGGTACGACTATTACTTTTCGTATTGTTTTTCCATCAATATATTTTTGTGTATTATCGTTTTCTAACACCGTTTTCTCAATGTCTTGATTACTCATTGTTGCAGGCAATTCTAACATAAAACGAGTTTTACCGTTAAACTGTACAGGATATTTTATTGCATCTTCAACCAAATACTCCGCTACAAATTTTGGAAACTCTGC
>Ga0256827_10000891_pt1 | contig 18840 bp, 14 predicted proteins | sample CV84metaG_FD_185977 | JGI IMG/M metagenome (GOLD analysis project Ga0256827, IMG submission 185977) | Hydrothermal vent microbial communities from East Pacific Rise, Pacific Ocean - CV84 | ecosystem: Environmental > Aquatic > Marine > Hydrothermal vents | place: Pacific Ocean: East Pacific Rise... | reverse complement strand
ACGGTAGGATCGCAAGAACTCTGACCGAGATGGCATTGGCTCAGGATGAAGTTCTTGACACTCGGTTTTACAGTTTGTCCTCCCAGATAATGGCTGATCGGAAATCTTATTACTCTGTTCTTGAACGGACCAACAAAGGCAATGGTGACATCACCGAATGGATTCTGTGGTTTCTGGGCTGTATGTCAAGAGCCATTCTCCGTTCAAATGACCTGTTGACCAACGTCATGAAGAAATCACGCTTCTGGCATCGTCATGCACAGACAGAACTCAATGATCGGCAACACAAGGTCCTCAACCGCCTCCTCGATGCGGGGCCAGACGGCTTCACAGGGGGAATGACAAATCGCAAGTATGCCGGGATTGCGCATGTCAGCCGAGCAACAGCTCAAAGAGAATTGGCGGATCTGATCGAGAAAGGTGTGCTTCGAACCAACTCGGGCGGTGGGAGAAGTGTCAGTTATAGCCTTTACTTGGAAGATAGCTAGAAAAATATCAGCTGCATCTTTTAACATCTCTATTTGCAACTTCCGCAACGAATTTTACCATGATTGTTTTGATTTTTAAAAGTGCTTGATCTCAGTGTTCACTGAGGTCTTCAGTTGTATTAATGGAAGGTTTGACATATACTCAAAATCCTCCTGTGTCATGACAAGCGGCAGCGACTCGAAGCAACAGGCACACCGATCAGTCTGCCGATGCATCTTCCTTTCTATTAATATCGCCCGACTCGTCCTCTTCGTCATAGCTTCTGATTCTCATTTCCTTTTCAGTGTCCGCGCGGCAATGTGCAGACGCGATCCTGAGACTGAGTTCTGCGATATGCTTTTGGGCGAACTCTTTGACCGCTGGACGTTCGTCTGTCAGCCATTCAATCATGGACTCTTTCTTTCCTTGTAGTGCTTCCGCGAAACCGAATTCACCAGAGACTACGCCGGTACGGTCTATGGCACTCTCAACACTACTTATTTTACTAATATCATCTGAAAAGCGCGATACAATCTCCTTCAAAATAACGAAGGTGGAAATTTCTCCCTGATAGTTCTGAAAGATTTCCAGAGCAAAACTCGCCTCCGTATCTCCACCAGACGTTACTAACTCAGCAAGCACCTCAGCGAATTCCGAGGGGTAATTCGGAAATGTGTTGCTGAGCAAACGCCCACCTCGATATTGAAACAACTTTCGGTCTCTAACAAACCACGATAGCCCCTTCCTGATAGCGAGTTGTGGATCTTTTGAGAGATCCTTTTCTAGGGTGTGAAACTCGAAAGGCACTGCTTCGAAGCGCTCTTTGTCCTCGTCGACCTCTACCTCCCTGATAAGCCGAGCTCCGAAGTAGTCCCAAACAGCCTCTGGCTGTCGCTCGGCTATCCAACCCAGAATATGCTCTGTCTGATAATTTACTTCGGAAACATAGCCCAAATTCTGTAGGATCAACGCCGTATTTTCTGGTGTCAATTCCTCATAAAACTTTCTTTCATTCTTCTGAAACCACGCCCCAGAAACCCAGTGAGAGTTTTTTCGATCATTCAAGAAAGTCAGGGCGTCACGTATAAAAGTATTCGCGTCTGCAACCTTTTCCGTTCCATAATGCACCAAAGCAAATAGAAAGCATTCGATAACCGCTATTGAGTCATCCATTTCTATCGCACGTTGCAGCAGGCGAGTGGCAAATTCAGGCTTCTTAACGTCTGAATAGCGAAGGTGGCGCGCTACACCGGTGAGGTTCTTTGCAGCTTCAAGCTCACCCTCCAGAATCCGATTATAAATATCACGTCGGGCACTCAATGCTAGACCTTCGAGAAAGCTAACGATGAAGTTACAGAGATCGTCGGAAGCCTTTTCCAGAAACCTGTCTGTCACTTCGGGATTACGCTCAGCCAGTTGGCTAATAAAATTAGCGAAATCCGGAAAGGTGGCAAGATCATTTGATTTGGTTTCTGCACACCGCTCAATCAGATTAAACCAATCATTTTCATTTGCCGTATTGATCTCGCCGATGTAGAGGTTAGCTTTCTTGCGCCGATATTCGTTGACCTTCTGATAACTGAACTTCTTGTCAGTCCAGTGTCCGGGGAAGACGGATTCAAACCCAACTAATACCTTGTATTTGACAAACTGATCATCAGCGTTAATTGTGTTGCGAAACTTAATGATTGCGTCCACAAGCGTCTCAGCTTCAACCTGACTGTCGAACCGATTTTCTGTATCTTCGACAAGGTTCTTCGCCCGAAAATAGTCATTGAGGAATCTATGTTCCAAATGCTGCAACAGCTCGTAGCTAACAGATTTAGAGCGTTCCGTCACAAAATCAACTATTCGGGTGGCATCCTTGATCGTGACAACCAAGAGCTCATTGGAATATTGGGACTGATTGGGAACCCTAGTTGCTACGTCTAAAGCAGAAAGAACTTCTAGTCTCTGAGTATCGTCGGTTGATCGATCAAAAACCGCAAAAAGGGCCTTGATCGCTTTGTCGCGAACTTCCCTGAGCTGATAGGATACTGGTATCGCCCCCTTACTCAAAACTACGGAGTATGCCTTCCATTTTGTCTCAGTTATGTCTGATTGAATTGCTTCGGTCCAAATGGCAACGGCGATGGGCCAAATTTTATCCATCTCGGCATCGCTCATTCCGGCAAGATAATCTACCAATTCCATCTGAAGCATCAGGCCTACCTGGTTGTAAATATTAATCTTGTACTCTGCTAGCTTTTTGACAGTATCTAAAATTTGCTTACGAACATTCTTATTTTGCTCGTCTTTATAGATGTCGACAAGTAATTGCAGTGTTCCGCTCACATCGACGTAGCGCAAACTCTCAACAATTTCAACAACAAGCCTCGTCACTTTATCGTCTTTAAAACCCTCTATATTTCCGTATGTGGTTTCTATTGGAACATGTTCTGCACCTCGTGCGGCGTTGACTGTTCTCAGTAGAGGCCCTTTCAATCCCTCATAGACCGGCGCTAGGTCATCATAATTTGGGATAGCATAATCTCTCAGTCCTGACAGGATCTCATAGCGTTCGTTATTGTTCTGCGCATTGTCAAGCAAGTTGGCGATGCCTCTGTCGAAGAGTTCTTTGCCCTGCGTGATTCGTTCATACTCCTGTTGGGCCTTCTGAATCTCATAACCGGCCTGAATCAGGTACTTGTCCATGATCCGCTCAAACCTCTTCTGAATACCTTTCATGGCTTTTCCACCGTAGCCATCACCCAACTTGTCTTTGTAAAGAATATCGTGGGATGTCTCAGACCAAGCATGGTTCAGAATTGTTTGAATCTGAATTTCACAGCGCAAGTCAGTGAACCTCGCATATTCGGGGAGGCGTAGACGGTCCTGCCGAAGTCGGACTGTATAGTGAATTGCACGGTATTGAGCGCCTTCGTTATCTGGGGTGGGATGGTGAATTTTGGTCGAGTCATCCTCAACCTCAAAATTTTCGCGGATAAGTGATGAGTTGAGGAAACGTTCAACGTCATTGTTTGTGTAAAAAATAAGCCGGACACCAGCGAGGTCGCGGCGGTCAAGATCCAACGCTTGCGTATCCAGTTTGTCCGCCTCGGCTAGGCGGTGCCTTAGGCTATCGATTCCTTTAGCACGGCACTGAAGGACATGGGGCCGAGGTAGGTTTTCGACGGAGAGTAACGACTTTTCCAAAATGAAACAAACAGTCTCAGCAAAGGTTTTATAAATCGGAAAATACTTTTTCTCGTAGTCATTGAGGTTCATATTTAGTCAATCGGTCAAAAGCCCGTATTTCAGGCTGCGTTAATCTAATTATTTTTGATCTGGCAATGACTATCAGTCAGATCAGCAAATAGTTCGGTTAAAAATTGAACCAAAAAGCTTATCGCTTTAAGGATCAACCGTAAGTTGTAACCAATAGCTGCCATCAGAGCATTGACTTTGTCACCCAGCACTCCTCGAAGTCGATTCCAACCGAGTCGTTCCTCGGTTTTCTTGTGTCCGATGACGGCCTCGATGGCACTGCGACGTTTGAGCTCTTTTTTTATCGTTGGTGTGACGTTCCGCCGCTGTCCTGAGAAAAACACGGCGGTATCGGTAACTCCATGACCACGGTAACCTCGATCAACATAGCAGCGCTCAGGTCGGGTACCGGTTAACTCCGTAACTTGGTCAGGGTATGACCATCGTAGGGATTCCCTTCGAGCCCTTGGGTGCCAATAATAAAGTAGTGACACAAACACTGGCTTTGTTACCAAATCCGTATTTCTTATGGGCTTTGCCTTTGCTGATGCAACAGACATGGGCTTCATGGAGACTGTAGAGCTTATGGCTGTCGTTGCGTTTCTGCTTTAATAATCATTTTGCTTGGGTTAACGCGTTTTTGAGTTCCGGGGTGATGATATCGCTCTTTCTTTCAATATCCCGTATCACGCGACCGAGATAGGTTTTTAATGTTTTAACTAATTTCCGCATCCGCTTAAATTGTTTGGCATGAGCATAACGTCCAGCCCTGAGGACAGTTTGGGGTCCTTTGCGATGATAACTCTACCGACGCTGAAATCCTTCTTTTTGAGCGAGACCAACAGTCAGTGTTTGTTGCAGTAAAGTTTCCATCCCTTGGCTGCTGATCCGCTGACGCCATTTGCTGAGCCCACTGCGAGCAATGGGTGCTTGATGCTGGAAGGATATTTCCCCACACAGGTATTGTCAGTAGGGGGTCTCTGCCCAGCGATTCACCACATCATCTTCGCTCAGGCCGAACAGACCCTGTAGCAGGGTTAGACCACTATCATTCGGGGGGGGGCGACCTTCTGCAGAGTAGAGAGCCTATAATTGGGAGCTCATTACACCAGACGGATCCCAGTGAGATTTCTGAAAAAACAACGACTAGGGTATCAAACAACTTCCAAAGTTATTTCATTCAAACCCTTTTTTTTGACTCTTCTGGCCATGATCTTTCCCATCAATATCAGTTGCAGAGTCCCGATTTTGGGATGGAATCATTTTCAGTAGACACTCCATAAATTGCTGGGCAATTCCGGGTAAGGCCTCTTCAATGGCTCCACTCTCTTCCAGGGTCACGGAACATGCAGGGAGCGTTACCGCTTTATTCTGAGATTGAAGCTTGAGAGCTGAAACTTCAAAGCTTAAACTCGAAAGCATCCCTTTTGATTGCATTTCTTCGGTCAGACCAGAAATTTGTAATTTTGCCGCCGGTGGTTCAAGAGAAAGATTCGGCTGTGCCAGTAAAAGTTTTGTAACCATATTAGCCAATTCGGTGGCAAGCCGCCCATTTCCTTCAATTCCCACCTGATTCTTTATCTCTTCAGTTGGCGATTCTGCAGCAATGTGACTGGATTCAGAGGGTGCAGAGGGTTCAACAACGGGAGGAACACTATCCACCTGCGGCTGAATCGAAAGCGGCACAGTTTGTTTACCACCAGATTCAGCAACCGATTCAGACATTTTCCCAACACTCCGGTCAGTTATTGACCCACCAGTTTGCAGCACCATGTACAGACCGAGCAAAACCACCAGTGCCAACAATACCCACCCCACACGAAACGACTGTTTCTGCTTCACAGCAACAGTTTTCGATGGAAATAGTCGCAGCAACACCTCGTCCAGAGTTGAAACCGCATGAAGTTTGTAACCCTTATTTTGAAGTTGGATGATTTTTTCTTGAATTTCTATAACTGCTGGATCATCTGCTGGTTCAAGATTTGCTTTCGGGTAAAAGACCCAACTCCCAGCGGGAAGGTTTTCAGCTGCCGCATCAAGTTTAGAGGACAAACCACGAATCGCCTCAATTTGTCCACCATCTTTTGGTGTCACAATTCCAGTCGCAGCAACTGGACCCGGATCCTCCGCAAACATCATCTTAGCTAGAGCAACCGCAAAGGCAACGCCGCCACTTTCACCGGTTAAAGAGTCCCCTTTTTCTATTCCAGCCAGATCAATCCCAGCCACGTAAGGTTGAGGATTTAGACCGTGTGTCTCAGCCCAGTAGTAGCAAAGTGCCGCCGCCCGCTGAGCCGATTCCTGAAAAGATTGATGACAGGGGTGCGCCACAACATAGACATCAGCCGGATTCCCCCCAACCTTGGCAGGTACAGTACGATTAACAATAATCTCTACCGCCTGCCCACTGGTGAACAAAATCCAGGTTCCAGACATGATCAACAATCGCCCTGAGTAAAAATCAAACTCCAAGTTGTCAAATCAAGACGGTCAAGATTATCGACATGACGTGCGAACTGACCATTTTGAATACAACCCTGCAAAAAAATAGTACCGTTACGATCACGTAGACTGACAACCTGATTTTCTAAACCGGAATCATCGGGGTCACAAATTTTAAAAACCATCATCACTCTGGCAGGATCATCAATCAACGGCATCACATCAACAGAAAACCTGCCACAAGAACTCAACAGAGAAAATGGTCTTCTTTCACTCGAAGCAGCAGCCTGTAAAAAACCATAACTGACACGAGCTTGTGCATCCGTGTCTACATTATTTACTGACTCATCAGCAGCACTAATCGCCTGTCGCCAGGCCGACCACTCTTCCATACACAAAGAACATTTACCCAAGTGTGTTAATTCATCATGACTCGCACTTTTTAATCCCCCATCCTCGGCTAATCGATAAATCACCTCATCCTGCAAATGACCCGGGCAGGCACTGTCAAGCTGCCATAAATGCAATGCTTCAACCACCGGATTCAAGCCTTTCATCTGCCGTCTCCTTCGCTATCGAGAACATCCTGCCAACCATGTTCAGGCCAGCCCTTGCCGCTAATACACTCACGCATCCAGCTAGCCGCTTTCTTTTGTTTAACCCGAATATTTTCCATAGTACATGCAAAACTTGCTGCCAACTCCTTTAATTTAAGACCATGTAAAGTGCGGCTGGTTAAAATAATCCGTAAATCAGGTGAAGGCAAACCGTTCAGACAATCATCGATAATTTGTAACATTTCATGACGTAATGTTGTTTCTTCAGGGCCGATTTCGCCAGCAGTCAAAACAACTCCAGATGTCATCTCATCTTCATCAAAATTCTCGGCATCCAAAGCTGGTACAAGAACCGGTAGTTGTCGTCGCCACGATGTCACCTCTGTCACAGACCACCCCAGACGTTTCGACAATGATTGCTCCGTTGGAGCGATCCCCTCCTCCCTCAGTTTCTGACGGGCCTCTTCCAACAACCTGATCTTCTGATAATCCTCCTGACCCACCGGGGCAGACCGACGAACTTCATCTAACATAGCTCCCCGAGCCCGCAATTTCATAAAGGGAAGCCATGTTCCTTTTTTCGAATCAAACTTCTTTCGGGCCTCAAGAAGTCCAATCACACCATAGTGCTGTAAATCATCCAGCTCCAACTGCACATCGTGGCTACGGCTGCAATAGCGATAAAAAACGGCTCGGGCAATCTTATCAATTTCAGCATAATCCCGAGCCGTAATCAGTTGTTCAAGTGTTCCCATCAATTTGCCTCTACGCTTCAGCCTGTTTATTCAAACCCCTTGCCGCCAGCCTGCTCTTTTGACATAGTCAAATTACGATCGATCACAAACTGAATCGAACGGCTGTTGGTTTTACCAGTACGCATCCCCCGCAGCATAGCAACCTCATCGGCCGTGTAGCGATATGGAACACCCTTTAAGGTAATATCACCGTTAGCAGCAACTACATCCTTGATCATCTTCATGATATTTGCCTGCAAACGGAACGGCTCGGTATCTTCAATCTGCAACCGCCAGGCAGAATAACTCCCCTGTGGGTTATCCGGAGTCATTCGTGAACCAGTTCGGGTCGCCTCAATAACACCACTTACGGTATTGACAATCTTACCGAACACCTCTGCTTCTTCGTACTGAGTTGCTCCATCCAACCGCACTTCAATCGTATTCTGATGCTTATGGATATTTGCAGCTAGAGAAGACTCTCCCGTAGCCGAAGCAGTACCTGGAGTTACAGCAGTTGCATTATCCCCCTGGCGAGAACGCCATGTGGTCAGGTTGCGTCCAACAAGATCCCCAACCCATTTCTCAGCCTGAACGATCGCCTCATCTCGATCTCGGCGGGTTACTTTATAAACTTCACTCATACCCGCTCCTAAATCACGCCCACCCGCATCGTAACCTTCACCATCCAGAATAACCATAACCTTCTTGTAGCCATCAGAAGTCGTCTTAATTTTAACCTTCATCCAGACAATATATGCCGCATCAACTCCATACTTTTCACAGATTTCTCGACTGGCTAGTACCGAATCCTCACGTGCCCGATCCATAACTCGATCGAACTCACGCTCGGCATTCTCTTTAGCAAACGGGTTGACAACTTCAAATCCATCCCGATCAAGATGATTATTAATAAAGCGCATGGTTCGACGATAGTGTTCTTCTCTCCAGCTACCATGAGAAGCATCTATACCCTCTTCTGCATAAAACGGTAGCACCACAATCCTAATTGGTGCCGCAAATACCTGACTTGCTAACATGGCAAACGCTAAACTCAGCATAAAAATTATGCCCCACTTCAATCCTGCCTGCTTTTTTGCATTTTCCATCGTAAACTCCTTATTGAGTGATAGTGTTCCAGTATTATTATTCTGCTATTCTCTGTATCGAAGGACAGTATATTTTTTCAAAAAATAAGTACCCACTAAACTGCATCCAAATCAGTAAGTTGGGTAGAACAAAATAAAATCCAACATTTGTTAATCGTACTATTCAAACCCGTTGGGTTTCAGATTAAACTCATTATCTTTGCTGTTTTTCAATGGGAAGAACGAGTCTAAAACCTAGGTTATTGTAACGATAACTAGGTTCTTCCTTGTTACGAAGAGTCGCCCTCAGGGATCCCGGGTAGCGACGCCAACTGCCGCCACGAAATACACGGTACAATTCTGATGACGATCCTTGTGGGTTAGTGCGTGGGCTCTGGTTATAGTAAATATCACTATACCAATCGCTCACCCATTCCCAAACATTGCCCATCATGTCATACAATCCCAAATCATTTGGCTGCTTGCGACCTACTGGGTGTGTCGTGCCCTCACTATTATTGTCATTCCAAGCATAACGAACCAATTCGTCTGTTCCTACAAAGTTTACATTTTTACCACCGCTACGGGCGGCATATTCCCATTCTGCTTCAGTCGGTAGACGATATTTTTTTCCACTTTTTCTATTTAATATAGGAAGATAGTAATCATTAATTTCGAGCCAGCTAACTCTTTCAACTGGTCGCTCATTACCATTGAAACTTGATGGATTATTACCCATGATGGTACGCCATTGCTTTTGGGTCACTTCATATTTGCCCATCCAAAAATCATCAACACAAACTTCATGGACAGGTTTTTCATCGGGATCGCCATGATTGCTGCCCATTTCATAACAACCGCCTTTTACAAAAATAAATTCCATCTCGGTCATCGAGTCATTGAATGTTTGTCCAGAACTGACTCCGCTCTTACCCCCCAACTCAAATTCCGGCAAAAAACCAGCATTGACGCCGGCAGAAAATAAACTATTGAGAAGTAGAATTGTGACAACAACAATGAAGCGCATAAACTAAAACCTATAATTAAAGTTGCCTGTGTGACATTTTTTTACCGCAACTTCGTCAGCACCGCTGCACCACTACCAGTCATCAACGGTTTTTGCTCACGGTTGGCCTCACGTTGTGCCCAGTAGGTCACCTCTTTTTTAAGATAACTGTCCATTTCCGCTGCGGTAATTGCTTTGTTGCCGTCATCATCAGCTGCACCACCTAATCCTTTTAGAAACCAGTAAGTGAACATACTGTGACGTTTAGCCGGATACCAGGTTGATACCTGATCCTTATCGGCACTGCTGAAAATGACGGTATTATCCACTTCACGAATTGGATTAATATTTTTCACCATCGCCGGGCTGATATTATCAAATAGTGATCCAGCGGGAGAATCACCGGAGAAACAGGCATCAATGACAACCGTTACACTTTTTGCCGGGAGCTTTTCGATAACATTGTAGAATAGATCGAGAGGATAACCGTTGTTGGCAATGTAATCAGCGGTGGCATCAACGGGGACAAGATAAGCACTTTTTCCATCGGGCCCAGGGGCTCCATGACCCACATAGTAGATAAACACATCTGATTCCCCGGCCCGAATATAATTCTGCAATTGCCCATGGGGATTTTCCCGAGTACCAAAAATATTACGTAAATCACCGCTGGATGTATCAGTAAAATAGAGGATATTTTCTGGTGCAAATCCCATTGTTGTTTGTAGATATTTTTTCATCACCGCCGCATCTCGTTTTGCATAGCGGACATCACCAATTCCGTGTCCCTGTCGCCGGTACGATTGGTTGCCAATAACCACCGCTACGCCATATTTACGCCGCAGTTTCCCTCGTGGAATAGTCTCATCAATATCAATTTTTAAATTTGTATCAATGGCAACCGGGGTACTATTACCAAGCCCTGCAAGCAAAGCATCAGCTCGGCCTGTGGCATGGGCGGTATTGCGTACTGGCGCAACTTGCCGGGGAACTTCAATCCCTCCGGCATCGGCAAGAAAGGCATCAAACAACTCATCATAAGATTTTTTCGTTATCTTTTCAGCGGGATATTTTTCGTACAAAGCTTTGGCCGCCTGCACTGCAATAGCTCCACGCCCTGCCTGAAAATCGACGTAAAAATTGCGGACAATCTGTTGCAGAATGTCATCAAACAGTGCATCAACATCACCATTACCAGCAAAACGTTTTTTCGCTGCAGTTGCCGCTTGTAACGCCTCTTCACTGCGGTTCAACTTACTGAGCGCCTGGCAGTACATGATTGTTGCCGTTGCTGAATCTTCAGCTTTTTTCAATCCAGCCAAACCCTGCTCCACTTGCCCTTGCTGAATCAACTGCAGGTAATGAGCTAAGTAGGCATCAAGTGCTGTAGCATAACTTTGCTGCAATGCTTTGTTATCGCTCCATTTACGGCTGGCAGTACGGGCTGAGGTTAAAGCGGCATCAAGTTTTCCGGCGGCAAGTTGTGCCTGAATCAAGGTATCACGGTAACCGGGATTATTTTTGGCCAGGTTGACCGCTTTCCGGGCATACTCCAATGCCTGGTTGGCCTGACGGGTATCGATCAGCACCACAGCCAGATTGTTCAACCAGCGGGAGTTATGATCATTTTTAGCGACCGCCGCCTCAAGGTTTTGCTGTGCTTCTGCTAAACGGCCATATTGGTAATAAGCAACCCCCAGGTTATAGCTAAATGCAGGGTCGGTTTCACACAACTGCTTCGCCTTGATAAACAGCTTAAGTCCGGCTGCTTTGTCGGTTGTAAATGTTGCAACCGCTTTGGTAGCGACATCTCCAGCCAGATCGCAGGTGTCTGCTGCATAAAGAGGTGTGCTGAAGAGTAGCAGGGTAAATACCGCATAAAAAGTCGTTTTCATAATGATCTCCGTTTTACTATTATATTCAAACTCTTTGGGACACATTTACCATTACTCCGGGCGGCTAAAGCATGTCTTTTCTGTCATCTATCCACACAGTTTGCCACTAGGGCAAAACAAGGCGAAACCCCAAGTTGTCGTCACGAAATCCAGGTGAATTGCTGTAACGATTAGCCAACCGCACGAAATGTGGGGGGTCAGACCAACCCCCGCCACGACTCACACGCTTCGAGCCCGACCTAGGTCCCTGAGGGTTATTGCGGGGACTGTAGCTGTAGTAGCTACCATCATACCAATCTTGACACCACTCCCATACATTGCCGCTCATGTCGTATAACCCCAATCCATTGGCTTGCTTCTGTCCGACTGAATGAGTCTTGTCACCACCGTTGCTACGATACCAAGCCACAGCATCAACATTATTGCCACCAGCATATTTTTCTTGTTTACCACCACTACGAGCGGCATATTCCCATTCTGCCTCGGTGGGTAATCGGTAGTGTTTACCGCTTTCACGATTGAGTTTGGCTATATAGTTCTGTACCTTGCTCCAGCTGACATGTTCTACAGGGCGGTTATCCCCTTTGAAATTTGATGGATTGTTGTCCATGATGGTACGCCATTGATTTTGCGTCACTTCGTATTTCCCCATGTAAAATCCATCAATACAGACTTTGTGGACAGGCTTTTCATCACTATCGCCATCCCCAAAGGTATCACCCATCTGATAACACCTACCTTTGACATACACAAATTCCATCCCGGTGACCGGATCGGTGTAGGTGTTACCACCATAAGCAGGGCTCTCTCCGTTCTTACCCTCCAACTCAAACTCCGGCACAAAACCGGCATGAACACCAGTTACAACGACCATCAAAAGGCACAAGCTAAAGAAAATATTTCTTACCATCATCAACCTTTATACGAATACTTTTTGGCAGATAAATTCTTTTCCGTCTTATTGGTATTCCAATCCACACCAGAACTGTAGTTTGAGTATCATTGTATTCAACCCAATCTACGGAGTTCACTTTCAAATCTGTGGCAAAACGAGCCGGAACCCAAGGTTACCGTAGCGAAGACCCGGATACTTGCTATAACGATCAACCACACGAACACGACTTGGGGCGTTACTCCAACACCCGCCACGGCATATACGTTCCGTTCCGATAATTGACCCCGAAGGGTTAGTACTGGGGCTATTACTGTAGTAGTTCTCGCCGTACCAGTCACTGCACCATTCCCATACATTGCCGCTCATATCATATAAACCAAAACCATTGGCTTTCCTTCGACCTACAGGATGAGTTTTACCGCCGCTATTACCATCATACCAAGCCACAACGGCTACATCGTTACTGCCAGAGTATATGTGGTCCTGTCCTCCTCTAGCAGCATACTCCCATTCAGCTTCAGTAGGCAGGCGATAAAATCTGCCACTTTGGCTGTTGAGTTTTTTTATGAATTTTTGTATATCATTCCAGCTCACCATCTCTACAGGGTTGTTTTCCCCCTCAAGGCGTGACGGATTATTGCCCATTATAGTACGCCATTGTTTTTGGGTGACTTCGTATCTACCTATGTAATAATCATCAATACAGACTTTGTGGACTGGTCTTTCATCACCAGAGCCATCATTGCTTCCCATCTGATAACACACCCCTCTCACCCACACAAATTCCATTCCGGTGACAGGGTCGGTGTAGGTGTTACCACCATAAACGGAGCTGCCCCCACCCTTTCCCCCTAGTTCAAACTCCGGTACAAAACCGGCATTAATACCGGTTGCAAAAACCAAAAACAGGCACAAAATAAAGAGAACATTCCTTACCATCATCAACCTTTACACGAATACTTTTTGGCAGATAAATTCTTTTCTGTCTTATTGGTACTCCAATCCACACCAGAATTGTAGTTTGAGTATTATGGTATTCAACTCAATCTACGAAGGTTACTTTCTCAAATCTAGGGCAAAACAAGTCGAAACCCAAGGTTGCCGTAGCGAAGGCCAAAGCAGTTGCCACGGTTGTCCGGCGAACTGCCACTGCGATAAGCCGACCGCACAAACTTCGGGTAGCTGCCCACACACCCACCACGATACACACGATCCGAGCCTGTGCTAGGTCCCTGCGGATTATTGCGGGGGCTGTTACTATAATAATTTCCATCGTACCAATCACTACACCACTCCCACACGTTACCACTCATGTCATATAGACCTAAACCATTCGCTTGCTTCTGCCCGACTGGATGAGTTTTTCCACCACTGTTACTGCTATACCAGGCCACAGCGTCAACATCACTGCCACCGGCATATTTTTCTTGTTTACCACCGCTACGGGCGGCATATTCCCATTCAGCTTCAGTGGGTAAGCGGTAATGCTGACCACTTTGTCGGTTGAGTCTGATGATGAATTTTTGGACATCGTCCCAGCTCACTTGTTCGACAGGATGGTTATCACCTCTGAAATTTGATGGACTATCACCCATGATGGTTTGCCATTGCTTTTGGGTCACTTCGTATTTCCCCATGAAAAAACCATCCACACAGACTTTATGCTGGGGCTTTTCGTCATTAGCTGCATCAGGATCAGGATCAGCAGGAGAAAACCAACTGCTTTTACTTGTGTCCCCCATCTTAAAGCATCCCCCTTTGACTCTCACCATCTCTATCTTGACCAGATCGGTGTAGGTGTTACCACCATAAGCAGGGCTCTCTCCGTTCTTACCCTCCAACTCAAACTCCGGCACAAAACCGGCATGAACACCAGTTACAACGACCATCAAAAGGCACAAGCTAAAGAAAATATTTCTTACCATTATCAACCTTTATCCAAATGCTTTTGGGCAAATGGATTTTTTCGATTTATTGGCACTCCGGCCCGACCCAGTAATCGAGCACCTGTTCACTCCACCCCTGTGCTTGCTTCAAACTTTTAAGTACCTGTTTAATATCCCCCCCTTTGACACCGGCATAAATGGCGTTCTCAGGAACTGGCAGATAAGAAAAATCGATGGGGAAATAACTGCTGATGACTTTGATTGATTCGTGACTCATCTGTCCATCAATTAACGGATAAAAAACCAGCTGGATCTCCTTGGATAATGCCGGTGGGGGAAATTCAAAGTGTCCGCTGATTAATTTTTGATCGGGCAAACGACTGTTGGGATGAAGAAGGGTGACACTTTGATCGGCAGCAAGGTTCAGAAGGTAAACATGGGTACCGGGCTCAGTCTGTACCAGCACGATTCCGGCAGCAGCCGTTGGAAAGCAGGCGGGTTGACGATTTAACCGGGCAGATAAGGGTGGCTTTTTTTTACTATTTGAAGAATCGACCAAGATTTCGACCGATTCCTGAAATACGTTACCGCTGACCTGTGCTGCACTTTTTGCCCAACCGGGGGTGAGTTTTTTGGTTAGATTGAGAGTCTGTCGAACATTAGCGGTTTTGGTGTCAAGCAATTTTAACGTCAACAGGGCGTGGGGTGATGCAACGTTGGGCTGAAGGCGGTAACTGCCATTGATAATCAGATCGGCTCCGGCTGTCTGCCAAATTTTCTGTTCATCAACTTTAGAGCCAAAACTATCGTTATCATCAATAATAAAACCGAGATCCCGCCGGGCCTTGACGATAATGTGTTGACGACTTAATGCTGCTTCAATCTCATCCCGCCAGCGATTACCAAGGGCAGTTACAGCACCGCTGGTTTCATCATAAATAGCAGTGACTGCAACAGTTTCACCGGGCTTGACCAGATCGACCAACCCAGCGGTTTTTTGCTGATTGGTTGGAGCACAACTGGCGATAAATAAAACTATGACGGCCAGGAGATATTTGGGAAGATACATACACCCCCTCCTTGAAAATAACTACAGTGCGCAAATATCACAAATAGAATATATTATTAACATATTTTTACCCTACTGACAAAAGACAAACAAATCATACTGTCACTATTCAAACCCATGTTGTTTTTCCGGAGTATATTTGGGTGTCGACTTATTTACCTTCACTGAACCATCAGAAGCATGCTGAATGGTCGTCAGATACCCCTTGGCAGTAAAGCCTGACAGGTAAGAGCCGGCTAGATTGGTGGCAATTAGTTCACCTTTATTGGTCTCCAGAGGAGTCACCCGCCACAATGCCCGCAGCGATACACCCACCTTGTCACCATCTTTATCGGGAGCAGCTTCGGCAAGCAATACCACTGTACCAGGCTGAAAGAGGGTTTCATCCATGGCAAACTCAGCCCGGTTTTTGCGATAAAAATCGACCTGATTAAATGTAGGTTTGAAATCCTGCTGGCTAACAGCACAGCTAAACCCTTTATTACCAACAATCGCCTGCTGTAACGCATTTTCTAAACGGTTGAGAAACTTTTTGTTAAGCGAACCGTTAACCGCCTGGCTCTGCAACACCACACTGACTTCGTCACCATTTACGGCATTAGGATCACCGACTACGTTGGCGTGATATGCCTCCACCAGTTCACGGGACAGACTGTATGCCAAGCGATCAAGGGACTGGTAGGGGCGTTCTTCAACCCCTTCGGGAATCGGGTTCGATTTTGCTTTAGCTTGGTACTGTAAAGCTGCTGGCAACTCGGCATTGAGATCAAATTCACTCTCAACGACCAGACCGGGGACAGTTTTTCCTTGAGCGTCGCTGGCCGTTACTTCCACTTTAATCTGTTTAAGAACCTCATCACGAGCTGTTGCCACCCGATAAACGGTCAAATCATTCAAGTAAGAGCGTTTTTCCATTGCTTGCCCGGCAAAAGAGAGTGGTTGTTTTTCACGCAACTCAAACCAGTTTTGGCGACTTAAAGGATAAATCTCTCGGCTCTGGCGTAATTTCATCGTTAACCGCTCGGTGGTGTACTCTTCGAGCCGATTGACCTGTTCACCCTGCAACGCCGCTGCAGAAACCACTGCTACGGGGGCCAGAGAGTCAACCCCGGCATTCTGTTGGGCGACAACCTGATCGACCAGAATACCGATCTTATTGGCAAAAATCTGTTCCGGCGTTAACTGCGGGGCACAGGCAGAAAGGGTCAACAAAAGAGCACAGAAGATAAAACCTAGATAGTGATGTTTACGCATGATGTTCTCCTGGTATGAATTACACATTTAGTGTTTAGCTATATTTCGAAGGTAATGAATATTTTTCAAATTTGGGGGACAATAAAAATCAATTTACAGTCGCAAGTCAGTGTACGATTTAACCCAACCTAGCAATCTTTCCCCCCACCGACACACACAGCCAAAGGTGGACAAAACCATAATCTTTTATTTAAAAACCGACATGATTTAATGTTTTGTTTTTTCGTGGAAGAAGTCTCCTCTCCAAGTCAAAATTAACCCCAATCGCAACTACAAGCCGCTCCCACAGCGATATAAAATGTTTTTTGTCGCCACGCCAGATTTCGTTCTGGTGTTAACGAGACGGGCTACCGCCCTTCGCTCCGTTGACACCTCCACTTGCGCTTCCGCCGGCGACAAAAAAACCTAGCGCTTATGGCAGAACAACACGGAATCCAACATAGAAGCTGCGAAGGCCCGGCGAAGCGCCGTAGCGACCAGCCGACCGCACGCTCCCCGGGCGGTTGCGCCAACTCCCACCACGATAGACACAGTACGAACCGGAGCTAGGCCCCTGAGGGTTATTACTGGGGCTGGTGCGGTAATAGTCACTGCCATACCAATCGTTACACCACTCCCACACATTGCCTAACATATCGTACAAACCAAATGAATTTGGACGATAATGTCCTACAGGTGCGGTAAACCAATAACTATCGTTACACTCATGTTCGTTGTTCCAAATCAACCCGCTGGGGGATTCAGACTGATCGGCAACATTGGCATATGTACAGGCTTGATCAGCATCATCCCCCCAAAAACGCATGGTGGCGGTTCCACCACGAGCTGCATATTCCCATTCAGCCTCGGTTGCCAAACGATAGATTTTACCCGTCTGGCGATTCAACCAATCGATATATTCCTGACTGTCATTCCAGCTGACACAAACTACCGGCTGGCTGCTCTGTTGTGAAAAACCGGGCGATTCCCAATCATATCCAGCTCGCCATCCCCAGCGACCATCTTTTGTTGTATAGCATCCATTATTACCACCACTATTTTTTTCTGCATCGGTGCGGTAGCCAGTAGCGTTGACAAACTTGCGAAACTGGCCAACAGTAACTTCATGCTTGCCGACATACAGATCATCAACACAAACTCTATGCTGCGGATTTTCATTGTCATAATCGTACTTTTTCTTACCCCGTTCTTTAATCAAATAGCGCTTTTCCACTTCACTTTGACCCATTTGATAACAGCCACCCTTGACCCAAACGAACTCCATCCCTGTGACAGGGTCGGTGTAAGTTTTCTTTATAACTTCCTGCTGTTTGACTCCACTACCGGTCAGTTCCCACTGTAGATCGCCACCTACCCCATGGGGAAAATCACGCAAAACATCCCAGATAATTTGTTTTCCTTTACCGGAAGAGACATTCCCAATATCACCACTCAGATGGAGTTGATCCTGGATATATTGTTTTCCAGCGATGGTCAACTTTAACTGAATTTGATCACTGCTTTCAGATCCGAGCAGATCATAACTAAAAACAGCACGGTTCCCATCCTGATGAATCTGCACGTTTGTAACCTCAGCAGCACAGATTAAACAGGGCACAAGTAGTAACAGGCAGAACAGAAGCAGATGGGTGAATTTAGCAATGCTCATTGGTCATAACCTTTGAGGACAAATTTATAGTAAGCAGCTGGCAATCATTGCGACTCAACTGACCATCTGTACATTCCCGCCCTCTCCCTTGTGGAAAAAGGTTGAGCAGGGTTAACGGTAAATCACCAGCACTGCAGCTCGATCACCATTGACACTGGGTTGCTGGATAATCTGCTTGAGCCGTGAGGCTTTATAGGGAACATTTTCATTCAAATAATTTTCCATTTCGGCGACTGTCAACACACTATTCTTGTCTGTATTGGCATCACCTTGTAACCCTTTGAGAAAATAGTAGGTAAACAGTGAATGCTTTTTCTCTTCGTACCATGCGGAGACCTGATCCTTACCGGCACTCGTGAAAACGATTGAACTTTTGGGCCCTTTCGTCAACGCTTTGGTTTTAACCATTGCTGGGCTGATTCCTTTAAACAGCAGCCCATTTTCTGAGTTACCAGAGAAACAAGCATCAAGAACTACTGTCAAATCTTTAACTTTTAACTTACCCAAACTGCTATAGAGGGATTGTACCGCATAGCCACTGGCACTCACATACTGCGGGTTGGCATTAACTGGCAGAAAGTAGGCTTCGCCACTCTCCAGATCGGGAGCACCATGGCCGGTGTAGTAGACAAAAACCCGTGACCCACCCTTG
>Ga0256827_10000890_pt1 | contig 18851 bp, 15 predicted proteins | sample CV84metaG_FD_185977 | JGI IMG/M metagenome (GOLD analysis project Ga0256827, IMG submission 185977) | Hydrothermal vent microbial communities from East Pacific Rise, Pacific Ocean - CV84 | ecosystem: Environmental > Aquatic > Marine > Hydrothermal vents | place: Pacific Ocean: East Pacific Rise... | reverse complement strand
TACGAACTAGAAGCAGGAAGTAAAGCTGAACTACTTATAGCCATTACACATACCCCTATAGGAGCACCTATTACAGTTAATGGATTTAAAGATAAAGAGATGATATCTCTCTGTTTTATCGCTGCAAATATGGGTCATAATATAACTATAACCATTGAAGGATTAGGTGAACTTGAAACCATTATAGAAGTTAGTAGAGAGTTTAATAATGGAAAAAAGATAACTCTTATACCCAAGATAGGTGTCCGAATAAGACTTCATAGTTCAGGTATTGGTGTATGGGCAAAAAGTGGTGGGTACAGTTCTAAATTTGGTCTTTCATCTACCGAATTACTTGAAGCCTATGATCTTATTAAAAAACATAATTTACTAGAACAACTTCAAATGATTCACTTTCATATAGGTTCACAAATGTCAGAGATAGCTCCTCTAAAAAAAGCTCTACGTGAAGCAGGAAATATTTATGCTGATTTAAAAAATAGAGGTGCTACTGCACTTAATGCTGTAAACATAGGTGGTGGTTTAGCTGTTGAGTACAGTCAACATTCAGAGAACAAAGAAGTCAATTACTCATTAAAAGAGTTTTCTAATGATGTTGTATTTGTCATGAAAGAGATAGCAAAAAACAAAGGAATAGCAGAGCCAGATATTTTTACAGAATCAGGACGATTTATTGCAGCTAGTCATGCTGTACTTATTGCTCCTGTATTGGAACTTTTTTCTCAAGACTATCATGAAAGTTCTCTACGTCTTAAAAAAGAAAATCCACCTCTTATAACAGAACTCAATGAACTTTGGATTTCACTTAACCGTGCAAATGCACGTGAGTATCTCCATGATGCACTTGACCATATGGAGAGTCTTTTAACTCTATTTGATTTAGGATACATAGATTTAGAAGATCGCTCCAATACAGAAATTTTAGTAAATCTCATTATAAAAAAATCTATATTACTTCTTGATAATGAGGCAGGAAACGAATTGAAAAATTTACAAAATAAGATACAAGAACGTTATCTTTTGAACTTTTCTCTCTTTCAATCACTTCCTGATTTTTGGGGTTTAGAACAGCACTTCCCTATCATGCCAATAGACAAGTTAAATATAAAGGCAAGTAATCCTGCAACTATATGGGATATAACTTGTGATTCAGATGGAGAGATAGCATTTAAAGATAATGCTCCACTCTACTTACATGATGTTGATGTTAATAAAGATGAGTACTTCTTAGCTTTTTTTCTAACAGGGGCATATCAAGAAGTACTAGGGATGAAGCACAATCTTTTTACTCATCCAACAGAAGTACTTATAGAGTTTGATAACAAAGGAGACTATAGTATAGATAAACTTATAGAGTCTCAAAATATTATGGATGTATTAGATGAGATGAATTATGATAAAAAATATTTAGATAATAAGCTCAAGAAGTTAATAAAAGAGTCAGTATTTATAAGTGAAAAAGAGAAAGTTAAACTTCAAAATAAGCTTAACTTTTATTTAAGCGAGAATAGCTATTTAAAAACTATTCAAGCCAATCAAGGTTAATTAAATACCATAGCCATAACCATAGCCATACCCGTTTGATTTATTTTTTGATGTACTTTGGTTTAATACTATTCCAACATTTTCTATATTGCTCTTTTTAATAATATTATGTATAGCATCTACATAAGATGATTCAGCATGATTTTCTTTAAATATTACAAGATTAATATCAGTAAATTTCATTAAATGAATGGTATCACTTACTAATCCCACTGGTGCAGAATCAATAAATATATAATCATAACGAGTTTTTAATATATCTAATAAAATATTAAATTTATGAGAGAGTATTAATTCAGATGGATTATTCGGAATAGGACCTGAAGTAATTACATGTAAATCTGGATATTTGGTTGAAAAAATAATATTTTGAATACTCTCTTTACCACTTAAATAACTACTCATACCTTTATCATTTTTTAAATCAAAATATTCGTGTAAAGTAGGTTTACGCAGATCAAGATTAAGAATAATTGATTTATATCCTGCCATTTGAAAAACAGATGCAAGATTTGCAATAAGTGTAGTTTTACCTTCATTTTCAACTGTAGATGTCACTAAAATTATATTTGCTCTACCATCATCTTTTTTAGAAGGTAAATGACTTCTTAAACTACGATAACTTTCTGTAAATTCAGAGTTGGGTTCATTAAATACTTCTACTTTAATTTTTTTATTTTTATGTAAAGGAATAATTCCTAAAAGAGGTAAATCAGTTAAATCCTCTAGCTCTTCTTTATTTGTTATCTTATTATTTAAACTTTTTAATATTACAGCTAAAACAACCCCTAAAAGTAAACCAATTAATGGTGCTACTATCATTAAAAGAGTTCTTTTAGGTTTAAGAGGTTCTTCATCAGAATGTGCGGCATCTATAATTTTATAATCCGAAAGAGTTGAAACAATAAGTAGTTCACTTTCTGTTTTCTTTTTTAAAAGATAATCATACATAGTAGAACTTACTTTATAATCTCTATTAATGTTAACCAAAGTCTTCTCTTCTTTTGGTAAACTTTTTATTTTTTCAGCATAACTTCTTTTCTCTTGTTTTAAAGAGAGATGTTTCTGTTTAATAATTGTCTTTAAATTTAAAATATTAGAAGTAATCTTTTCACGAAGATAAAGCATTTGTCTTTTTACTGTAACCAATTCTGGGTGTTCATCTGTCAACTCAGTTCTTAAATTACTCATTTTTATCTCTAAATTTTGATAAGAGACAATTAAATCTAATGTAGGTTTATCTTTTAATTCCATTAATGATGGGGCAATAGCATCTAAATTATGATTATTTTTAATAAATGTTGAAAGATTATCTACTAACCTTTGTTTTAATAAGTTTTCTGATAATTGTATTTCTACTTCACTTAACTTCTCAATATACTTTTTTGCTTGTATCGATGGTTCAATAATATCATTTTTAGTTTTATAAACTTCTAATTTATTTTCAGATTTTTTCAACTTTGCTCTTATACTATTTAACTGTTCATCAATAAAAGTCAGTACTCTATTATTCTGTTCATTTTTACTTTTAATACTCTCTTCAATAAAACTTGTAGTAAGTGCAGTAATATAATCATTTGCTCTTTTTGGAATAGTATCTTGGTAGGATATTTGAATTAATGGAATAGTTGCACCAACTTGTTGAATTGATAGATTTTCAGTTACTGTATTTGTATAAATATTTCTATTGTCTCCACAAATAATGAACTTAATTGGCTGATTTAAATCAAATTTTTTATTAACCTTAAACTTAAAATATTCACTATTAACCTCTTCATTAAAAGAATATTTTTTACCATTGTCTAAATTAATATATGCATTTGGGTCTAAGAACTTCATTGCATAATCTATAAAATTATTTTCTATTGCTAAGGAGAAGCCATCTTCTTTTGGGATTAAAATAATTTTTTTATCAATTATATTTTCATTTAATACTTCTACATCTGTTACTTCTATAGGTATATCCTTATAAATTTCAATATCTCTATATCCATCTTCCAAATAATATTGTGTTTGAAGTTTTACTTTATTTATAGCTTTTTCATTTACTAAAAATGTTTTAAAAACTTCCACTTCTTTTCCAACTTTTCCACCTTCTCCAAACGATAATGCTCCCATTAAAATATCACTAGGCATACTTGCTTTTGGTTTTGATTTTACTTCTATTATAGTACTAGAGCTATAAATTGATGGTTTAAAATAGAGATTAATAAACATTAGCATTGCAAATATCAACATAATTGTTAAAATCATCCACTTATAATCAGTTATTGTATTATAAAACTTTTCTAAATTAAGTTCACCAGCATGTTCTTCTTTTTTCATTATGTTAAATCCTTTAATAGTGTAAAAATAATAATTTAAATATTATATCATATTATATAACATATTTAGCTAATAACTGAATAGTTTACTTTAAAATAATATTTAATTTTACTTGGGTATATTACTTTTATACATAAAAAATAAATTTATTATATTAATACAATAAACAATACGATATAATATTATTTAACATTAATTTTTTATAAAAAAGAGGTATTATGCATATTTTATTAAGCAATATTATTTTAATCACTATGATTCTAATTAATCCTATTCAATCATCTAATTTAATTTTTAAATCTTCTTTTGAGGATGGCAGTTATATTTTAGATCCCGATAGAAAAGATTCAGAGGTATGGTGGCAAAATATTAAAAATAATGATAATAGTGATTTTAATTGGCCAATAAAAATAAAAGGTGAACCTGGCTCTTTTCAAATAATTGTAAATAATGATAATGTAAATGAATATATAGAAAATAAAATAGATATAACAAGAGGAATAGATAATAAAAAAACACATGCTTTACATCAAACAATAAAAGAAAAAGAACATACATGGACTCAAGTTCCTTACATTATAAATACAAAAAATAAAGAACAAAGAACACTATACATTAGATATTCACTAAAATTACCAAAGAATCTATCTGAACAATTAGGAGAAAACTCTTGGTTGGTACTTAGTGAATATAAAACTATAGAAGATTACCGTTTAGCACTATATATATATACAGATAAAAATAAAAAACTATACTGGTATGCCCATGGTGATAACATCGTTTCAGATGATGTACCATATGAAGAGTATTGGTATAGAGAAAATAAAGAATTTCCTGTCCTTGAAGGTGAGTGGATGGATATAGAAATATTTTGGAAAAGAAGTACAAAAGATGATGGAAGAGTATGGTTGACTGTAAATGGAAATAATGTTATTGATTATAAAGGAAGTACCAAAATAAAAGACCCAATTCAAGCGATAATGCTTTTTACTAACTACTCTAACAAACCTTTAACCCAATGGATAGACAACATTGAAATATGGGATAGCTACCCTTGTGGCATACGTCAGAGTTGTCATAATAATAATTACAAAAATCAAGAAAATTAATTTGAAGGCTCCTATGCGTACTGTTTTTATACTATTGTCATTAATTTTCTTATTTATTATAGGCTTTGTTTTTATTCAAACTCTACAATCAGATACTGCTACTAATAATACATCTACTAATACTAATCAAAATTATTCCTCTGCTACTTTGATTTTTAAATCTTCATTTGATGATGGAACTTCATTACTGGCTCCAGAGAGAAAAAGTTCCAAAATATGGTGGCAAGATATAAAAGGTTCTAAAAGTAGTACATCTAAATGGCCTAAAAAAAAAGGAGATGCTTCTTTTCAAATGATTGTTAATAAAAATAATATTAATGATTATATTGAAAATAAAATAGAAACAACCATAGGAATTAATAATAAAGAGACAAAAGCATTGCATCAAATCATAAAAAAGAAAGAACATCCATGGTCTCAAGACCCATATCGTATTTATACAAATGATAAAGAGCAAAATCAACTATATATTAGATATTCTTTAAAACTTCCTAAAAACTTATCTGATATATTAGGTAAAGATGGATGGCTTGTGCTTAGTGAATATAAAACTGTAAGTGATTATCGTGTGGCACTCTATGTTTATGCTGATAAAAATAAAAATCTTTACTGGTATGCACAGGGAGACAATGTTGTATTGGACAATGTTCCTTATAAACAATATTGGTATAGAGAAAATAAAATAATCCCTGTTCCTGAAGGTAAATGGATAGATGTTGAAATATTCTGGAAAAGAAGTAAGGGTAAAGACGGAAGAGTATGGTTAGCAATAGATGGTACAACAGTTATTAACTATAAGGGCAGTACAAAAGTAATAGACCCTATACGTATAATTATGCTCTACACAAACTATGCTTCTGCTCCTCTAGATCAATGGATTGACAATATAGAAGTATGGGATAATTTTCCATGTAAAATAGGAAAAAGTTGTCATTAGATTAAATACAATATATTTTTAATATTAACTTAAGTTAATTAATTTATAATATTTTTTGTGATATAATATTATAAATTATTATAAGGAAATTAATATATATGAAAGATATTTTGAAAGGTTCATTAATAATCTTTATTTTTAAAGTATTAGGTGCATCTTCACTTTTTTTAACATACATTATGATACCTAGGTATTATGGGATAGATACATTTGGTATTTTTAATTTAATCTTTGCGATTATTATGGTTGGAACTGTTATATCAAGATTAGGTCTTGATATTTATGTAATTCGGATAATACCCACGCTTGTGAATGACAAAGAGCAAGTTTCTCTTTTCTTAAAATCTGTATTAAAAATTTTATTTATAAGTAGTTTCTTTGTCACTATTCTAATTCTACTTATGTCTAATATTCTTGATGATTATTTATTTAAATCTATAGATGCAACACTCTATATAAATATAGTAGCTATAATGATATTGCCATATACTCTTTTTAATGTACTTGTTGAAGTATTTAGAGGTCTCGATGATATAAAAATATACTCTTTTTTTAGAAATCTATCACAAAATTTTTCTATCGCTTTTTTATTAGCAATATCTATATTTTTTTCTTTAAACTTTAATCCTGTCTACATTCTATTTATAGCTATTATGATGATTACTACTGCTGTAATATTTGTACTTTACCATTTTTTGAAAAAGCATAATATAAATGTACTGATAAAAGGTAAATACAATAATAAGATTTTAAAAAACTCTTATCCTATGTTTTTAACTGCATCAATTATATTTGTTATGGCCTATGTTGATAACTTTATGATTTCTTATTATATAGATGAGTATCAAGTTGGTATCTATAGTGCATGTATTAGTCTATCTATGATGATATCATTTATACCTATGGCAATAGGTGGCTATATCTCTCCTAAAATATCACTTGCTTATGCCAACAACGATAAATATCAAGTAAAAAATATTTTTAAAAACTCATTTAAATTAATTATAATTACAACTATACCAATATTTTTAACTATTATATATTTTTCAAATTTTTTCCTAGGACTTTTTGGTGCTGAATTTACAGTAGCCTCAACAACTCTTTTTATAGTTAGCATAGGTTTTTTATCAGAATCACTTTGTGGACCAGTAGGATTTATTTTAAATATGACGGACAATCAACATATATTTATGAAAATTCTATTTATCTCGCTTTTAATTAATATCATTTTCAATGTTCTACTTATTCCAACATATGGTATAAATGGTGCAGCTATTGCACTTATGTTATCTATGCTTTTCTGGACTATTACCTGTTTAATAGTATTAAAAGTAAAGGATATTATATGAGTTTAAAATTAGTTCTTTTTTATATTATTGGATTCATTATTTTATATCTTGAGCCCATTCCTATTGTAGGAATGACATTTGGTGCCTTATGGAAAGTTGTATTAATATTTATTTTATTTATACCCATTATTTATGCAACATTTAAAGAAAAATATATGGAAATGTTTGCATTTATTACCATACTTTTTGCATTTAAAACATTGATTTCATATAGCTCTTTAGACTATATTATGAATACACTTATAATATTTACAAAAACATTAATGCTACCTATGCTTTATTTATTTTTTATACTAAAATTAAAAAAGAATACCCTACTTTTTTTGGCTAAACATTTTTCTATATTAATTATTTTATCCTTTATCCCCTATATGTTAGGTATTTTAGAACCATTAGGTACGGGTTATGATTTAGGTGCATATGGACTAGATGGACAATTTGGACTTGTAGGACCTTTTATCAAACCTCATTCTGCATCTATTTCATTAGCTTTTGCACTAATTATTATAACAAGAGCAATAACCAATAACAATACAAAATTAGAAAATATATTTTTAATTTTTCTGATTATTCTTGCTTTTATTGAGATGGCACTTACTTATGTACGAACTGGATTAACTATCTATATAATAGCAATACTTTATCTTTTCATGAGACATTTTAACTTTAGAAAATTAATTATGTTAATAGTCACTTTTTCTATCCTTTTTCTTGGAGGACTTTACCTATATAAGACTAATGATGTTGTAAAAATGAGATTAAATGATAATAATAAATATGTTAAAAATGGAGACTTAGGTTCTGGAAGACTTCAATTTTGGAAAGCTGCTGTAGAAAACTGGCTAGATGATGATACATCTGTTATCTTTATAGGCTTAGGAGAAGAGTACGCTAAAGATAAAATGTTCGAAGATGTAGGACTTAGAATTTTTGCACATAATAATTTTTTTCAAATACTACAACAAGAAGGGCTTATAGGCATGGCTCTATTTTTAGCTTCATTATTTTTAATATATGGTTTTATAAAAAGGAATAAAGGCTCTATCTATTACCCCACGGCACAAGCTCTATTTTTAGCAATGTTAGCCATGATGATGTTTCAAGGTGGATTTTATTTTAATATTATCTTCTTTCTAAGTATCTATTTAGCACTCCTAAAACTAGAATATTTAGAAAAGATAAATCCTAAAAAAGTAAAGAGTTAATATGTCTACAAAAAAAAGTAATATTCTTCTTATTGTTGGTAATTTATCTACTCCAGGTGGAGTTAGTGTATTTTGGAACTCATTATTAAGTGCATTTCAAAAAATAGATATTTTTAGTTTTAATATTCTTCAAATCGGGGGTCATGGAAAAAATATTTTTGGACCTATTATTGACCAATGGAAACTTCATAAAAATATTAAATCTAATAAAAATATACAATTAGCTGTAGTTAACCCTTCACTATTGAACAGAAGTTTTTTTAGAGACGGTCTTTTCGCTAAACAATTAGCAAATAACAATTTACCCTTTGTTGTTTTTTTTCATGGTTGGGACTTAAATTTTGAAAGAACTGTGACTAAGAAATATATAAATTTCTTTTTAACTTCTTTTGGAAAAGCTGAAAAAATTTTTGTTTTATCAGAAGATTTTAAAGAGAAAATTATTGAATGGAACTACCAAGGTGACGTAATAGTTCAAACTACAACTGTCGATGCAAATCTTGCGAATAATTTTTCAATAGAAGATAAATTTTCTAAAGTCACTACTGATAATACCACTACAAAAATTCTTTTTCTCTCTAGAATTATAAAAGAGAAAGGTATTTTTGAACTTATAGATGCCTTTGAAAATTTAAATAAACGAATAAATAATCTAGAGCTCATTATTGCTGGTGATGGTGAGGCATTTAATCAATTAAAAAATATTGTAAAAGATAAGAAACATATCAAACTAACTGGACATGTAGAAGGAGAAAGAAAAATCACTCTATTAAAAGAGTGTGACATATATATACTGCCTAGCTATACAGAGGGTCTTCCTATATCTGTATTAGAAGCAATGTTATTTGGCTTACCTGTAATTACAACCAAAGTTGGTGGTTTAAAAAAATTCTTCAAAGATGAGAAAATGGGCTACTTTATTGAAACTAAAAATAGTACAGATATAGAAAATAAAATTGAATTCATGCTAAAAAATAAAGATAAACTCAAAGAAATAAGTAAATTTAATTATCAATATGCACAAAACAATTTAACAAATGATGTAGTTGCAGATGCACTATCCAATCACTTAAAGGAACTTATATAATGATGAACACAAAATTGATAGAAAACTATCTTATAACGAGTAGTCTATCAACATACGATCCCTATGATATTTGGAAAACAGATATCGGTATTAAAATAAAAAAACTCTATTATAAAAATAAATATCTTGGTATTCTTCCTGCTGCTTTTATAACTATTTATGATTTTTATATAAATAACAATAAACGAAATGGCTATTCAAAACAAGAATACCCTATTACTAGAGCTCAAGCAGCGATTACTCTTATAAATATTTACAAACAAGACAAAAATATCGAATATTTAAAATATGCAAAACAACATATTGATTGGTTGTTATCAAATAGCTCCAAGGGTTATAGTGGATATTGTTGGGGAACTGGATTTAACATAGTTATTTCAGATACATTAACATATGATAAAAATGTACCATTTAGTACCAATACACCTTATATCCTAGAAGCACTCTTTAATTATTATCAAATAACTAAAGAAGTTAAAATTTTAGAAATTATTAAAAGTATTTATAACTTTTATGAGAGTGACATATTAATACTTAAAGAAGATGAAGAGATACTTATTACATCTTATGGACCATTTAAAGATAGAGTTGTAACAAATGCTGTTTCATATACTATGTTTGCATATTCAATATTTTATCAAGTTATGGATGAGGAAAAAGAATATATTGAAAAAAAAATTCATAAAATGTATAACTTTCTAGTCTCTGTACAACAGGATGATGGTAGCTGGTTTTATGCACCATACGATAATAACTCATTTATAGATTGTTTTCATAGTGCTTTTGTATTAAAGAATATAATAAAAACAGAAAAAATCATAAATTTTAAAAATCAATCTTTAGTTACCAATGGATATAACTACATCAAAAATAATTTTTATGATGAAAACTATAAACTATTTAAAAGATTCTCAATTTCAAACAAACCATCAATTGTTAAATTTGATTTATATGATAATGCAGAGATGCTCTATCTTGCCAAATTAATGAAAGACAATAAGTTAATTGAAGAACTTGAAACAAGTACATCTCAATTCATCTATAAAGATAATATCTATTCTGTTTTAGACTTATTTGGATTGAAAAAAAACAAAAATACTTTACGATGGGCTGTTATGCCTTATTTATTAGCAAAGAGTATGTCATGAAAAAAGTAAAATTAATCATCTATTATCTAATAATATCTAAGCTACCTCACTCAAGGCTACATATTATATTTAATCAAATACGCTGTTGGTATGTTGCAAAAATATTAAATATAATCAAATATGACAAAGAAAATTATTTTGAAGACAACATATATATAGGTGATACTTCTAAATTAACTATTGGTAAGCATTGTCATATTAATGAAAATGTCTTTATACAAGGAGCCAACATTGGGAACTATGTAATGATTGCCCCTAATGTAACCATACTAAATTCTACTCATAACTATAAAAATACCGATATACCCATGATTCTACAAGGTGGAGAAGAGAATCTAAACACAACCATAGAAGATGATGTATGGATAGGTAGAAATGCCATTATTATGCCAAATCTCATACTAGGCAAAGGCTCTGTTATTGGTGCTGGATCAGTTGTAACGAAAGATGTAGCTCCCTACTCTGTTATGGGTGGAGTACCTGCAAAATTAATTAAAAGGAGAACAGAATGTGTGGAATCTTAGGATCAATCAACCAAGCTTTTGAGAAAGATACATTAGCCCTTATCCATCACCGTGGACCAGATGATAATGATATTGTTCATTTCAATCTGGAGAACAATTCTGTTCATTTAGGGCATGTACGTCTCTCTATTCAAGACTTAAGTGATGCTGGACATCAACCAATGTACTCGACAGACAGAAAATTTATTATTATTTTTAATGGTGAAATCTATAACCACTTAGATTTACGAAAGAAATTAACTAATATTGACTTTCATGGACATAGTGATACTGAAACCATTGTTAATTACATAGCTAAATACGGTATTGAATCAGTAAAGGAGTTTAATGGTATTTTTGCTTTTTCTATTTTAGATATAGATAGACAAAAACTATATATAGTACGTGATAGATTTGGTGTTAAACCACTCTACTATTATCATAAAGAGAAGGAGTTTATTTTCTCTTCTGAGATGAAACCTATTCTAAAAATGGTTTCAAATTTTAAACTGGACTTGAATGCTCTAAATGAGTATTTAGTTTTACGATACAACCCTTCTCCTAAAACTATGGTTCAAAATATTAAAAAATCCTACCCTGGTGAGATATTAGAGTATGACCTAAAAGAGCATACTTTAAATAAAATTTCCAATATCAATGAAGCTCTTATTCCTAATATAAAGATAGATAAAAACAAGAGTGAAGCCTACTGGATTGATGCTGTTAGTGAAAAATTAGAGACTGCTGTTGAGAGACAGATGATAGGTGATGTAGAAGTAGGAAGTTTTCTTTCGGGTGGTATAGACTCTGCACTTATAACTGCAATTGCATCTAAATATACAAAAAATAAAATTAAAACATTCTGTATAGGTTTTAATGGATCTGATCAATTTAACGAAGCAGATGATGCAAAAAGAAGTGCTGAAATTTTAGGTACTGAACATTACGATATTATTGCTGACTCTAGCAACTACATGAAAAATTTAGCCGAGTCTACTTATATTAATGAAGAGCCTAACGGTACAGAAAACACCTTTGCACAATACGAAGTGAGTAAATTAGGAGCTAAATATACCAAAGTTATTTTAGCAGGACAAGGTGCAGATGAAATTTTTATGGGCTATGGAAAATATTCTGCTGAATTAAAAAGAGATAAGTACCTACTTCTTATTAAATTAGCAAAACAGTTTAAATTTCTATTTTCAAGTCCTAAATATCATAAAATGCAAAGAGCATTGTACAGCTTAACAGAAGAGCATGTACTAAGCCGTTTTGAAAAAATATATACAGTTTATACAGAAGACGAAAAAATAAGATTACTAGATAATGAATTTAGCAATCATCAAACAGGTCTTTACTATTTTTATAATCTTATTCCAGAAGAGTTAAGTGCCTTAGACAAAATGTCTATTCTTGATACTTATACCTCTCTTAGTGATGAGTTACTGATGTATGGAGACAAAATGACCATGGCAACTTCTATTGAGATGAGGGTTCCATTTTTAGACAATGACCTTGTTGCTCTTGCTCAAAAAATTCCTAACCAATACAAAATAAAGAATGGAATACATAAATATATTTTAAAAGAAGTAGCAAAAAAATACCTTCCAGATGAAATTATAAATCGTCCTAAAAAAGGTTTTGATATGCCTAGTTTAGAGTGGTTTCAAGGAGATTTAAATAGTGATATTATGCAACTTTTATGTTCAAACAATTCATTAATTACAAACTATATTAATAAAAATGAAATAGAAAATATCATTTTAAAATATAAAAATAAAAAAGAGTTTGATGTACGTAAAATTTACTTACTAATGAATATAGAACATCTTTTACAACTATTAGATAAGAAACTTTAAGGATAAAAAATGAAATTAGATACAAGAGAGATAGAGAAGAAAAAACTAAAATTAGTTACAAATAATATTAAATATGATTTGCCTATTTTTGCAACTGAAAATTATCTCAAATCTAAAAGTGATAATTATGGATGGTTTGTTACAGATGATTTTATACTTCCTTTTACTATAGAAAAAAAACTTATTTTTAAAAGATTAATTTTTACAACAGATACCATATATTTAAATAAAAGTTTAACTACATTAGAAGAGAAAGAATTTTTAAATGAAATCACTACTTATTGTATAAAAAATGATATCTGTGACTTTATTTTTAAAGCTCAATCCAATGCAGTTTTTAAGACTTATCCAGATGATTGTGATCATGTAGAGTGGGGAACATTTGAAATAAATCTAACTCTATCCTCTGATGAAATTTTTAGTAAATATACTTCTAAAACTAGAAATATGGTTAGAAAAGCTATTAAAACAGATGTAACCGTATCGACAACTAAAAATACAGAAATAGTTTACGAAAATATTAAAAATACATTTCTAAGACAAAATAGCCTTCTTTACCCTAGTTTAAATTACCTACAAAAATTACAAAAAAACTTAAATAATAATATAGAGTTTTTTATAACTGAACAAAATAATACTGTACAAGGTACGGCAATTATTATCTATGATGAGAGTCGAGCTTATTACATCTATGGAGGAAGTATACCTAGACCAGCTCCAGGAAGTATAAACTTATTACATTTCAAAATAATGGAATTTTTTCAAGAAAAAAATCTTGAATACTATGATTTTGTAGGTGCAAGACTCTGTACAGAAGAAAAATCAAAAATTGAATCATTACAAAGATTTAAAAAAAGTTTTGGTTCAACACTAAAATCAGGACATGCTTTTAGGGTCATTATTAATCCTTATAAATATAAGTTATTTAACCTTGCTGTTCAAAGTTATTTCAAATTAAAGAAAAGTACTTATATCGACCCAATTGACAGTATAAGGAGATGTAATGAGCAACAACATACTAATAACTCTTGATTATGAACTCTTTTTTGGTTCAAAGGTTGGTACACTTAATAACTGTATACTAAATCCTACAACTGCTCTTATCAATATTTTGGATAAATATAATGCAAAAGCAACTTTTTTTGTTGACAGTGGCTACCTAGTAAAACTTGAAGAGTTAAAAGAGACATATCCATTATTAGAAAAAGAGTATCAAGATATTACAACTCAAATAAAAGAGTTAGATCAAAATGGACATAACATTCAGTTGCATATTCATCCTCATTGGGAAGATAGTACGTACGATGGAGCTAACTGGATAATGAATACTAAAAGATATAGGCTTCATGAGTTTTCTGAACAAAAGATTGATGATATTGTATTTAGATACAAAAAAGTCTTAACCAACCTCGTCGGAGATAAAATCTTTGCACATCGTGCAGGTGGATGGTGTATGCAACCTTTTGACAAACTAAAAAATGCTTTCAAAAAGCACAACATATGGCTCGATAGTACCGTATTTGAAAATGGTATGAACCATAGTGAAACACACTATTTTGACTTTAGAAACTCCCCTAAAAAAGCCAAATGGAGTTTTGAAAATGACCCATTAATAGAAGAGAAAAATGGCTTTTTTCAAGAGTTTCCTATTAGTGCATATAAACTATCACCACTCTTTTTTTGGAAACTTGTTTTCTTTAAAAAATTGGGATCAAAAGAACACAATACATTTGGAGATGGGACAGCTGCAGGTGGTTCAAAAAAAGACAAATTAAGAATGTTAACAAGCTTTACAAACAGCGTTGTTTCAATTGACGGATATAAAAGCTCATTTCTTCAAGATGCTTATAACTCTTTTCGTAAGAGAGATGATAGGGACAATTTCATCGTTATAGGACATCCAAAAGCCATGAGCGAATACTCGTTAAAAAAACTAGAAAAATTTATAAAAAAAAATAACAGTAGTAATTTTATTACTGTGGGAGAATTAAATAATGAATCATACACTAATTAAACATTATAAAATCAATGCCTTTGCCTCTAAAAATATTTTCTTAAATGAAATAAAAAACAGCAAGAAAATTTTAATAGCAATGAATGCTGAAAAAATAATGAAAAATGATGAAAAACTTAAACGTATAATCAATAATAATATTGGTTATACAGATGGATTTGGAGCAGTTTTAGCCCTAAAGGCCAAAGGAATGAAAACCGTAAAATTACCAGGTAGTGAACTTTGGCTAGATATAATTCAAAGATTTGAGAAAGATAAAACTTTTTATTTAATTGGCTCAACAAAAAAAGTAATAGAAAACACTGTAAAACAACTAAAAAAAGATTATCCAAAAATTAAAATTCTTGGTTATAGAGATGGATTTCTAAATGAAAATGATAAAGAGAGACTATGTAAAGAACTAATATTACTTAAACCTGATATTGTTTTTGTTGCACAAGGTAGCCCAAGACAAGAGTTTTTAATGGATGAACTCAGCAATCAACATAAAGCTTTATACATGGGTCTTGGTGGTAGTTTTGATATTTATGGTGGAGATAAAAAAAGAGCCCCTAAAATATTTTTAAAACTAGAATTAGAATGGTTCTATAGACTCTTTAAAGAACCTACAAGAGTAGGTAGACAATTTGCCTTAATTAAATTTATCATATTTATAGGTGAGGATCTATTTTCTCAGAAAATTAATAACTTAAGAGTTCAATAGCTCTCATTATCAGCACTAAAAAAGATAACTATTGATAAACTTTATCTCAATTTAAGTAAAAAGAGTTATCTTAGCCTTAACAACGATAAGCAACAAGAGGAAAATAATTGAATATCTTTACAACCATCAAAGAAGATTTTTTAAACGTCAAACGAAATGACCCTGCTCAACATAACACCTTTGAACTCTTTTTCAACTACCCCGGTTTATGGGCGATGTTCTTCTACCGATTCTCAAATGCCCTATACAAAAAAGGTTTACGCTTTATTCCTCGTTTTATCTCAGCTCTAGGTCTGTTTTTAACGACCATAGACATTCACCCTGCTGCAACTATTGGTTGTAGGGTATTTATAGACCACGGTGTGGGTGTTGTTATAGGTGAAACAGCCATCATTGGTGATGATGTAGTTATCTATCAACAAGTTACTTTAGGTGGAGTTAGTACCTCTCATGGGAAAAGGCACCCTACTGTTGAAAACAATGTTGTAGTAGGAGCTGGAGCAAAAGTTTTAGGTAACATTACAATAGGAGAAGGTTCTAAAATAGGGGCAAACTCTGTAGTAGTTAAAGATGTACCAGCATTTGCAACAGCTGTAGGTATTCCAGCACGTATACTCTCTTGTGATTCTAACAGCAATGAACTAAGGCATGATATGCTTCCCGATGTTAACAAAGAGATTTTTCACTACCTTATAAAGAGAATCGCTGTACTTGAAGAGACTATTAAAACAGGAAATATTAAACTCATGGAAAAAGAAGACCATGAATTAACCGAGATTTACTCTACCTTTATTAAGTCGATGTAATTTAAAATTTAGTATAATTTCAAGATTTTTATTACACAAAAAGGTAAAACCATGCTATCTAAACGTATACAGACTCTATCTTCTTCTTTAACCATTGCTATCACGACTCTAGCTCAAGAACTTAAAGCAGAAGGAAAAGACATTCTCTCTTTCTCTGCTGGTGAACCAGATTTTGACACACCTGATGCTGTTAAAAATGCAGCAAAAGATGCTTTAGATGCTGGTAAAACCAAATACACTGCCGTACCAGGTGTACCTGAACTACTTCAAGCAGTTGCCGACAAACTAAAAAGAGACAACAACCTTGACTACTCTCCAAAGATGATTCAGACCAACAATGGTGCAAAACACTCACTTTTTAACCTTCTTCAAGCTCTTATTGATGATGGTGATGAAGTTATCATCCCTGCTCCATACTGGGTAACTTACCCTGAGCAAGTTAAGTACTCTGGTGGTATTCCAGTGGTTATAGAGACAGACGATAGCAACGAGTTTAAAATAACTCCAGAGCAACTAAAAGCTGCCATTACACCTAAAACCAAAGTGTTAATGATTAACACTCCATCAAACCCAACAGGTGCTATCTACTCAAGAGCAGAACTAGAAGCTCTTGGAGAAGTTTTAATAGGTACTGATATTATCATTATCTCTGATGAGATGTATGAAAAACTTGTCTATGGTGGTGCAGAGTTTACAGCTACAGCTTCTGTGTCAGATGACATGTTCCAAAGAACAGTAACAGTAAACGGTCTAAGTAAAGCAGCAGCCATGACGGGTTGGCGTTTTGGGTACTTAGCTACTCCAAATACAGAGTTAATCGCTGTTCTAAACAAACTACAGTCACAAAGTACTTCAAACATCAACACCCTAGCACAAGCAGCTGCTATACCGGGTTTAGATGGTACGATAGATGGTGTGGTAGAAGAGATGAGAGTAGCTTTTGAAGCAAGAAGAGACGAAGCAGTTGAACTTATCAACAAAATAGATGGTCTATCGGTTGTAAAACCAGATGGTGCTTTCTACCTTTTCATTAACATCAAAGAGGTTAGCAATGACTCTATGCAGTTCTCAAAAGACCTACTTTCAGAACAAGGTGTAGCTGTAGTTCCGGGTGTTGGTTTTGGTTCTGAAGGGTACTTTAGATTCTCATTTGCAACTGATATTGAGACCATCCGTGAGGGTATTAAACGTATTGATACGTTTGTTCAGGCTAGAAAATAGTTTTTTAATTTTTGTGGGGTTGTGCCAACCCTACAGCTTTCAACCTTTAATTCCGTTCGGAACACGTAGGGTTGGCTTGCCCATCGGAAATGCCCTTGGGGTACAGCCGACGCAATATTATTAAACCTCAACCAAAGTCAAAGCTTTATCAGACAAAATCACCCCATCCCCATCAGCATATATCCATTCTCCACTTTTAAAATCAACCCCTGCAAAATTCAAATCAATCCCTCTTTGTGACTCAGCTCGTTTACTACTTCGTCTCGGACAAGTTCCCAATGCAAAAAGACCTGCATCTATGGTTTTAGTAATTTTTGTGTCACGAACATAGCCATTAATAATAATTCCAGCCCAACCATTCTTAGAGGCAAATCCCATAAGGTTATCACCCACTACAGCACAGAACTTCTGCTCTACATCAACCACGGCAACTCTACCTTTTCCCTCTTCATCTCTTAGCATCTCTACCAAACCTCTATTGTCTTCGTCTAGTTTTATGGTGACCATTTCACCATAAAAGCTCTCTACTCCTCCATAAGAGTTAAATTGTGCATTAAGCACTTTTACATTTTTTCCATGTTCATCGCATAAATCGGCTGTTGAAAAATCCATTTAAGTTCCTGTTTTTAACGAATTATACAGAATTACTTACAATTAAAACAATATAGATAAAATTTCACTATCTCAAATTATCTAAGAGAATTGTAAAGATAGTGTTCATGCTTGAATTTATGATGTTTAGAAAAAATTGAGTTTAACTGGTAGTTAAGCGATATTTTTTGTGAATAGCATAGATTCAATGATGTATACTAGGTTTATGATTCTATTAGATAATTTGAGATTTAAAAAAAGGTTGTGTATGCGAGTTGTTACAGGTGTGGTAGGAAATGATATTCATGTTGTAGCCAATAGGCTCATCGAAATATCACTAAAAGAGCGAGGATTTGAGGTTTTTAACTTGGGGGTTAACACCTATTTAGAAGAGTTTATAGATGCCGTCATAGAGACAGATGCAGATTTACTGCTTATCTCATCGCTTA
>Ga0256827_10000889_pt1 | contig 18853 bp, 19 predicted proteins | sample CV84metaG_FD_185977 | JGI IMG/M metagenome (GOLD analysis project Ga0256827, IMG submission 185977) | Hydrothermal vent microbial communities from East Pacific Rise, Pacific Ocean - CV84 | ecosystem: Environmental > Aquatic > Marine > Hydrothermal vents | place: Pacific Ocean: East Pacific Rise... | reverse complement strand
ACCAGATTGATATGAGATATAGTACTTTGCGATCCTCTGAGAAAGCATCCGTTGAACAGTAGATTTTCCTATAAGCTCTGACTCTTTTATCTTTAGAGTACTTTGCAGTGAATCAAAGATATATTGACTCCCCTCCAACATAGACTCTGACAAATCCAAAATCAACTGAGCATTATCTATACTAAAATCTTCATTTATAAGTGTTTTAAAATCATTGGAACTCAACTCAACAAAGGTGAGAAGGTTTTTTATATCAGGATCACTAATTGATGCACGAAGTTTTTTATGTGTAGACAAAAAATCATCTAGAGATTTCTTTAACTGTCTATTTGCTTTGCTGTAAGCGATATTTTTTCCTGCATATAGATAATCTTTGGCTATTCGTTGGGATAGCATTCTCTGATTCCCTGCTATACTGATTAGATCCATATTGGTTATTTTTGACTCTATTACTTGCTTAGCAAAAGAGTTGCTTGTTAAGAGAAAAATGGATAGAATGATTACTGTTATTTTTTTATTTAATTCACTGTTCATAATGATTTCCTATTGTTTACTAACATCAACATACTGTTTAGTTACGCTATTCATATCAACCAAAATATCGTTAGATTTTTGATATATCAAAGTAGGGATAAAAGTAGTAGAAGATCTATTCATTATCTCAAAAAACATAAATGACTTTTCAACTCTTTTCAAAATCTCTGCAATCTTTTTGGTATTTAAATCTGATTTTTGTAATCTAATTAAAGATTTTTTAAAAAGTGTCATTGCGTTATCCATTTTATCTCTAAATTTTTTATCCTCTACTCCCCAAACCTTCAACATATATAGACCTGCCATACGCTGAGATAACATTCTCTGTCTACCTGATATATTGACTATCTCTCCTGTATTCTTACCTGTGCTTTTTGCAAAAAGACCAGTAAGTTCATCTGAAGCCTTAAGTAACTTCTCTAAATCCTCTTGAAGAAGAGCAACTTTCTCTTTTTTTGGCTTCTCTTCTAATTTTTTTTTGATAGGTGACCAAAGCTTTTTTACTTTAGTTGCACTCTTTTTTATCTTTTTACTCTTTGCATAATCATGTAGTGATTGTAGGTGATTTTCAAACTCCCCTACTATCCCTTTGAGATCTTTGGTGGGATTGCCAAAACTATTTTCCATGCCGATCATAGTATAATCTTTTAACATTCTCTGTGTAAACATTCTCTGCTTTCCTGCTACATCTACGGCATGGCACTCTCCCTCTATCTCTATAGAGAAGGAGGGTGCAGAGAGCAAGGTCACTATAAATAGATATTTTATAGATTTTTCTAAACCATATAACACAATAAACTCCTAATTACATTTAATATCTTATTTTTTAATAAAACAATATCTTAAATATTATATTTAAAGTTAAATTAAGTTATCCTTATTTTTTCAACTATGCTATAATGTCAAAATTAATTCTAAAGAGGTATTTTATGGGACTAAAATCAGACAGTTGGATACGCGAAAAATCGATCAATGAAGATATGATACAACCCTTTTGTGAGGGATTAGTCGGTGAGGGAGTTGTCTCATATGGACTCAGCTCATATGGCTATGATATTCGTGTTAGCAATGAGTTTAAAATATTTACAAACATCAATGCAGAGGTGGTTGACCCCAAAGATTTCAACCAAAATAATGTAGTTGATTTCAAAGGAGATGTCTGTATCGTTCCTCCAAACTCGTTTGCACTAGCAAGAACCATAGAGTACTTCAAGATGCCAAGTAACACACTAGCTATATGTTTAGGAAAGAGTACTTATGCTAGATGTGGAATCATCGTCAATGTCACGCCATTTGAGCCAAGCTTTGAAGGGCATATCACGATAGAGATCTCAAATACAACTCCACTTCCAGCCAAAATATATGCAAATGAAGGGATAGCACAAGTCCTATTTTTAGAGGGAGATGAGCAGTGTGAAACCACATATCGAGACAGAAAAGGAAAATATCAAAATCAAAAAGGCATAACATTACCTCGTATCTTAAAAGAAAGTTAAGATTATTAGAATATAATAATCAGTAACAATTTTTATAAAAAAGGAATATATCATGGGTTTTTTTGATTTTGTATCAACAGCAGGAAAGAGTTTATTAGGTATGGGTAATGACTCGGAAGCTATCAAAAAAGAGATAGAAGATAGCTTTGAAGAGCTACCTGTTAATGGCTTAGTTGTAGAGGTTGATAGTGAAGAGGAGTCTGCTCTACTTGCAGGAGTAGCAAGAGATTTCGAAACTAGAGAAAAAGCTATTCTGATTGCAGGAAATGTAGAGGGAATAGGACAAGTAAATGCAGATCAACTTGTTACAGTTCAGATGATTGAAGGTCATAGTGAGGAAGATCCAATTGAAATCCCTGAAGAGATTTTTTATACTATAGAAAAAGGTGATACCCTATGGGCGATAGCAACAAAATATTACGACGATGGTAGCAAATACAAAGATATTGTAGAAGCAAACCTTGAAGTGATTAAAGATGCAGACCTAATCTATCCTGGACAGAGTATTAGAATACCTGAGATTCTAGCGTAAGATATATAGAACGGATAAAAATAACTTAGTTATTTTTATCCAAAAGAACATCTATAGAGATCGCCTCAAACTCTCCATCAACCTCTTTATGAATCTCTACACCACGGACACCAATATATCGCTTAACTACCTCTACAATCTCTGCCTTCATATCATCCATAAAAGGATAGATATTTCTTCCATCACGATCAGACATAATTGCAATAGTCAATCTATCTCTAGCAACAGAAGCACTTTTCTTTTTTTTAAACCAATCTAAAAACATTATCTGAATATCCCTTTTATTTTTGTAAATAGACTAGAGTCACTCACTTCTACATTTTTCATCTCAACTTTTTTACCACATAACCTAGCAGAGATTCGTTTATAGGCCTGACCAGCTATTGAATTTTTATCCAAAATAACAGGCTTTCCTTGGTTAGAAGCATCTATCACACCTTTATCTTCAGGGACTTTACCAACCAATTTTATACTCAAAATATCCAAAATATCTTCACTGTTTAGCATCTCTCCACTCTCTACCATATTAGCAACAATACGATTGATAACTAGATATTTAGCAACCTCTTCACCATCTTTGACCTTTTGAGATTTAGAATCCAGTATACCGATAGCTCTATCAGCATCACGAATTGAAGATACCTCGGGATTTACGACAATAATAGCCGCATCAGCAAACTCTATCGTATGCTCAAACCCACTCTCTATACCAGCAGGAGAGTCCAAAATCACATAATCAAATGTCTCTTTAAGCTCTTTTACTAACTTATATACTTTATCTGAATTTAGAACACTTTTATCTTTACTCTGAGAGGCAGCTAAAAACTGTAAATTATTATTAACTTTACTTCGAATAAGAGCTTGTTTGACAGTTGCTTCACCCTCCATAACCTGTACCATATCATAAACAACTCGATTCTCCAATCCCAATATCATATCAAGATTTCGTTGACCAATATCAAAGTCAACAACAACACAAGTCTTATCGTTCATGGCAACACCCAAACCGAGATTTGCCACCGCAGTTGTCTTTCCTACTCCACCTTTACCACTAATTACTGCTATTATTATGCCCAATTTATCTCCTTTTTAAATACAGGTGTTATCACTATTTCATTATTTTTCAACTCTACCCGACTAAGTTTATCAACTAGAAACTTATTATCAACCTCTACTCCATGAAAAATTACATTTGCTTTATGAGAAGCAGTCAACATCATAAAATTACCACCACACCTAATAGCACCCTCTACCAATTGTGTAATAATGAGATTTCCTGTTGTCTTAACAAGTGCTCCACTATTCACACGATTTAACAGAAGAAGATCTCCCTCTACACTTAACTCCCGTCCACTACGAATCATATTATCTAACACAGTTAGATTGTTCCCTAACCTATTTGAGAGTTTAACCAACTCTGTTTGTGCAATAATATGATCAATTTCACTCTCCCTCTTCTCATGTGCTAGATCCCTCTCTAAAGCCTTACGAGTTCGACCTTTTGGAAGATTTATATTATTAAGAAAAGTCAATGATTTTGAATTAAGATACTCTTTAATGGTGTCGCTAATGTCACCATGAATAAGAATAAGATGATCTTTAAAGAGGGTATAATTAACATCAAAAAACAGCATAAACTCTGTCTCATCTTCAATACTACACTCATATACCTTTATTGAATACTGTTTACTCTGCAAAATAGACTCCAATGCGTGTTATAATCTATGATATATTAACATTCTATCTTCTTTCTATTGATAAGAGGATTAAACTCTTGTATAAAAATATACTCTTTTTCAAATTTTCATCTGCTATAATCATACTTATGAAAAAAATTTTATTATCTATCTTTATCTATTTAGTATTTTCAGGATGCACCCTTACAAATTTAAATGCAAAAGGGACAAAAAACAAGAAAATAACCATTCTTGAACAGGTAACACTAGAGTATGAACCCAAAAACGAGATAGCTATCTCTGAGATCTCAGATTTGAGCTATGATAAAAAAAATCATAGACTCTACATGATAGGAGACAAAGGCTTCTTTTATGTTTTTTCTGCGACTTTTAAAGAAAAAATAAAAAATTTAAAATATATAAATGCCTTTAAGATTAGAGAGAAAAAAGGACAAAAAAAGTACTTTGATAGTGAAGGATTGGCATTAAATAATAAAAATGAGCTACTAGTTTCATTTGAAAGAAAACCAAGAATTAGTAAACTATCTCGTGATGGTCTAATAGTAAAAGAGTATAAAATACCAAGAAAATTAAAGAGTAAAAAAATCTATAAAAATAGTAACTCTATGTTTGAGGCTCTTGCTTTTCATCCAAGATACGGGATACTAACTGTAGCCGAGTATCCTATAAAAAAGAGAAAAAATACCCAACAGACAATATATGCTCTCAATGGAAAAGAGTGGCACTTCAAAGCTGAAGCATATAAAAATTCGGCTGTTACAGCTATAGAGGTTATGGAAGACAATAATATTTTGGTACTAGAGAGATCATACAGTGGTATTACCCAACCTTTTATCGTAACTTTAAAAAAAGTCTTTATTAATAAATGTAATAAAAAGCAAAAATGTAAATCAGAAGTTTTAGCCTCGTTCAATAGTTTTGAGGGCTGGGGAATCAACAACTTTGAAGGATTAGCAAAAGTTGGAAAAAACCGTTTTTTAATGGTCTCGGACAACAATAACAGATCTTTTTTAGATACAGTATTAATCTATTTTGAGGTCAACGAATTATGAAAATTTTACGAATCATCCTAATTATCCCTATGTTTCTAGCTCTTGGCTATTTTGGAGTTAGATCTTATGAACATGCCAAGTGTTATGAATCAAGTACAGCTATTATCGCTCAACAGTGTGATGCTCATGGTCTAGCACAAGGTAAACTAGACAAGCTAACATCGATAATCTCTTTTGGACTTATAAAAGATGAGACCAAAGAGAAACTAAATAAGCTAAGAGAGAAACAGAAAGAGAACCAAAATATAAGCAACCAAAATTTACGATATTTTATGATCGTACTAGGTATTTTGCTTATATTTTCGTTTACATGTACCACTGGGGGAAGTACCCTTATTTTGGCAATAAGTTCACTCATATCTCTTATATTTGGTCTCATAAACCCTATCTTAATGGTTACCATACATAAAGAGGTAGAACATCTTGGTGATGTTATACTCTCTTTTGAATCAAAGGGGATATTAGGCTCTATAAGCAAACTATTTGATAGTGGAGAGATAACTGTTGCAATCACAATACTACTGTTTTCAGTACTCGTTCCACTACTCAAAATCACCACTCTAATATTTACTATTATCTTTAGAAATTATAAATTTAGCCATACACTTATAAACTTTTTCAAGCATCTAGGAAAATGGTCTATGATTGATGTTTTTGTAGTAGCAACTTTTTTGGTCTATCTAACAAGTAATGGTAACGGAGTAAGCATAGCAGAGATACAGATTGGTCTATACTATTTCTTAGCTTATGTTATTATCTCTATGATTACTACAATAAAGACAATAAAACTATTAGAGAGTAAATAAACTCTCTAATTTCCACCCTCTGCACCAGTCTGTCTTGGGGCAGAAGCAATAACAACTAGAGCATCTGATGATGAATCTCTAAACATTTGAGGAGATAACTCTACATCGATATTTTTATTTTCATCAGCAAGATCACTTTCTCTTGTACCGTCAGAAGTTCCCACATAGACTCTATCTTCTGGTTGAACCTCTATCATAGAGACATCGAGAGACATATCTACCGATTTGGAAGGTATAAGCATTCGACAATCATCATCAACAAACTTCACCTCAGACTTAATACTAGATTCACTACTTCTACTCTGTTCTATTAAATATCTAGGCATAGTCTCAACATTTTTTCCATCTTCATCTGCATACTCAAACTGTGTTCCACTATCAACTGTCATAGACAAAGCCAACTCATCACTAGATGAGTTATTAATCAATACACTATTTTGAGTCTCACCACTACTAAAATCTTCACTATTTAGCGAGATTGCTCTACTTTGAGAACAGTCTGACTCAGTAGTCAAACTTGATCTCATATCAATCTCTTCAAGATCACATCCACACCCTGTTGTTGTAACAGAACCACACCCGTTGAAAACTACTACCCCTACTAGTAAAATTAAACTATTTATTTTAAACATAAGATATTCTCCTTTTTTTAAATCAGTTTACACTATATTTAATTAAAATATACATTTTAAAACAAAAAATATCAGCTATATCACCATCTTTACATCACAATGATCTCGAAAAGCTTTAAAAATTTCATCTCTCTCCTCTTCTGAAGAGACGATACAGCGAGTATTCATACTAATAAATTTACCTTTACTAGAGCTGTTACCGTCTCGACACTGATGCTCTTTATCTACCATCACTTCTAAAATACAGGCTTCAAGTTTTGATTTATCTGTTCCTATAAGTTTATATCCCCATTCACAAGGATACTCTATATCTGGTTTTTCCTTAGTTTTTCCGTCTAAAATCACCTGATTTTCCTCCTGATTTTTTTTCTAGTTGTACATTTTTAATAACCATCCCTTTATCTATCGCTTTGAGCATATCATAAATAGTAAGTAATCCCACACTAACACCTGTCAAAGCTTCCATTTCAACTCCTGTTTGACCTTTTAGCTTAGCCTTGACAGTAAGCTTAAAACCTGGAATCTCAGGTAACTCTTCAATATCTGTCTTGATAGAACTCAACATCAAGGGGTGGCACATAGGGATTAAGGTACTTGTCTGCTTAGCCCCTTGTATCGCAGCAATTACTGCTGTCTGTAGCACCGGCCCTTTTTTGGCTGAGTTGGAGACTACTGCTTCAAATGCTTCTGCTGTTACCGCTATAATTCCAGAGGCAACTGCCTCTCGTGTGGTATCATCTTTATCCGAAACATCGACCATCTTAGGTTTGTTATTTTCATCCAAATGTGTTAAATTCATATCTATATTTCCTATATTTTTTACTTAGTGGAATAGTACCTAAAAAATACTCAAATCAAATTAAATTTATTAAACATATAAAAATATTATTAAACTATGAAAGTATATTTTAAAATAAAATATATTAGGCATCAATAGAAATTACTTTAATACAACATTCATCTTGCAAATTAATAAAATTTTATAAAAAACTTATCTTTTTTTAAAAGAATTACTATTAGAATAGAGAAAGGGGAATATTACAAGGGGTTTTTATGTATTTGAAGATGATAATAATTATAGTTTTTTTTATGTTTACTGCGTGTAATGAGACAGATAACTATAGAGAGACAAACAGATCTATGGATATTAGTATATCCTCATCGATTGATAGCTACATGATCAAAAAAATAGAGAATGTAGATAGTATAAATATAGAGCTAGATGACAGTACAAGAGAGGTTTATTTACTCTTTACTAATACAGAAAAAAATAGTAAAAAACACAATAGTAATCAAAATAAAAAAACCTATACCCAACATGCATCTCAACATATTTTAGACTTCAACCATCAATATATACATAAAAATAATTTTAAAAATAATTCTATTGAAAAAAACTCAGAAAAACCTCTTAATTTAGACCATTCAAGGTTTTATTTAGAAAAAGATCTATCTCTATCCACTCAAGCAACCCGAAAAAAACAGCTTAAGAATATATCAACAAAATATGGAAATAAAACACTAAATGTATGGGTTTCAGATGATAGTTTTGGAGAAGAGTGCAGTAAATCATATTGTGTTACTCAGGAGATGGTGGATGCATTAGCTGATAGATTTTTAAAAAAAGGAGAGGATAATGATATATATGATTGGGTTAGCAACATCTTTGGTGAAGAGTGGAGTGATACATCAAATAGTGCATTGATAGACAACAATAATGAGATCACTATTCTTATAACAGATATAGACAATGACAACAGAACAAGCGGTGCTGTACTAGGTTATTTTTATGCAAAAGATAACTATAAAAAAAGCCTATTTCAAGGATCAAATGAACAAATTATGTTCTATATAGACTCTGTATTACTTGCAAAACACAAAGATAACGAAGAATGGAGTATAGAGAACTATCAAACAAAAAAAGTTCTATCTACCCTAGCACACGAATTTTCGCATATGATTCATTTTTATCAAAAAAACATTCTGTACAAAACAGATGGTCTACAGCCATGGATTGATGAGATGTTAGCAGTATCAATAGAGGATATTATCGCTACAAAACTGCAAACAACAGGACTTAGAGGAGTCTCACCAAATAGAGGAGATGCAGGAGAGGATGATAACTCACATGGAAATTTTCCTCTATTCAATAGAAACATAAATCTAACTCTACCAATATGGAACAACCAGAGAAGAGACTACTCTAAAGTTTCAGCTTTTGGTAGTTACCTTATTAGAAACTATGGAGGGGCAAAACTTTTACATGATATTCTACACAACAAATATACAGACGAATCAGCTATAGTAGAGGCAGTAAAACAGACACCAAATGGAGAAGATAAAGATTTTGATACACTGATACAAGATTGGGGGATAGCAATACTATTGAGTTCTACAACAGAACTAGATCCAGATAGTGGTTATCTATATAATTTAGGAGATTTTTTAGAAGATGAATATAAAAATAGTACATATAGTATGGGTTCTATTAATTTTTTCAAATACTATACAAAACCAAATGTAACAACCAAAGCTCATAATACTATGCCAAAATCAAATCTATACTATAAGTTAGATACTAAATCGACAAAAAATATTACTATAAAAATAGATCAAAATCCAAATATCAAGACTACTCTTGTTATCAAGTAGTCAAACTGTCATTGAGGATACTATTTTGTTGAAATATCTTTTTGTAGAGACTCTCGTTGAAACTTCTCTTTAGATTTTTGATATGTTTCATATGGTGAGTATCTGAGCCAACAAAATCTACCATACCTTTACGAATAAAACTCTCTGCCGTCTGATAAACCATCTCATTGCTATATCGATTGAGAGAGTTGATATTAACTTGAAAGAGAACACCCATCTCCTCTTTTAACTCTCTATATTTTTTAAAATTTTGATGCCAATAGAGATAGCGTTCAGGATGAGCTAAAACAGGTTTATAACCCTTTAACAGTATGTCATATATTAGATTTTCTAAATCATACGGGGGGGTAAAATAAGAAAATTCTATAAGAAGATACTTCTCCTCTCCAAATGTCAACAACTCTTCTTTCTCTAAAAGGGTCTCAAAATGATCATCAACATAATACTCTGCAGCAACTTCAATCTCTACATCTATACCTCTTCGAAGCAACTCCTCTTTCAAGATATGATAACCCTTTAAAATTTGCTCTTTAGTATTACAAAACATATCACTAATATGAGGTGTAGTAATTAGTTTCTCATATCCAAGAAGAGTCAACTCTTTTATAAGAGCAATAGAGTCCTCTATATCTTTAGCTCCATCATCAATATTAGGAATCAGATGAGAGTGAATATCTACTTTAGTTAGAGTTTCAACACTCTTATGATTAAAAAAAGGTAATACCATTATTCAGCCTTTCCATAGTTGTAGCCATAACTACCATAACCATAACCGTAGCCATAGCCATAAGATTTATTGTTAATAAATTTAACACCATTGAGGATAATACCTGAGGATTTAATCTTTTTCTCCTCTATCATCCTCTTAAAATTTTCAATATAACTCTTGTCACCTCTATTGGCACGAATAACCAAAAGCAAAATATCTGTATATCGTAACAACATATTTGTATCAGTCACCACTCCAATTGGTGCAGTATCAAAAATGATATAGTCATACTCTTTCTCCAAGACTCTAATAGTCTCATTAAATTTTTGACTCATTAGTAACTCTGAAGGGTTAGGAGGAACCGATCCAGCAGGAAAGAAGTCCAGATTTTCACTAATTGGTCGAATAACATCCTCTGGAGTTAAATGGCTTGTTAGATAGTTACTCATACCAAACCTATTGCTTGTTTTTAACTCTTTGTATAGTTTTGGTTTTCGTAAATCCAAATCCATAACCAAAACTTTTTTATCAGCTCCTGCAATAATCTCTGCCAATCCAGCAGAGATCGTTGTTTTACCCTCTTTTGGGACAGTAGAAGAGATTAAAATAGTGGTACACTTTTTATCCTCAGATAAAACAAACTGTAAATTTGTTCGTATATTTCTAAGTGCCTCTTCGAAAAATCTATCATTCTCTTTTAGTCCTAGAACACCATATATAGGTATATCTGTTATCTTAATGACATCACGTATACCTCTTATTTTACTATTGAAAAACTCTCGTGAAAAGATATAAATTAGCCCTAAAATAAAACCAATAACTACACTTATCAATAGAATTAAAACTCTATTGGGTTTAATCGGTTTCTTGGCAATATAGGCATTTTCAAGAATCTTTGTATTAGCAATTATTGAAGCTTTAGAGATCTCTACCTCTATCTTCTTTTGAAGTAAAAAGGTATAAATATCACCACTGAGAGTAAACTTTCGTTTTAAATTCTCATTTACCATATATTTCTCTGGTAACTCTTGGAGCAGAGCTTTTTTCTCCAAGATATTACTCTTTAGAACTCTCAATCTATTTTTAAGATTATTTTCAACCATACTCATATTGTTTATAATATTCGAACCAGAGATGGTCTTTATCTTCTGAAGCCCCTCTATACTTGCCATAATAGTTGCATGTATCTTATCTCTTAGACTATCAAGCTCTTGTTGCTTCTCTATCACTTGTGGATGTTCAGCTGTAAAACTTGTCAAAAGGTTTTGAATATAAAACTCTTTCTCTTTAGACTCAACAATAAGTGCATTGATCTGATCATTTGAGCTAATAGTTTTACCTATATTTTTCTGTTGAAACCTCAACTCTTCTATCTCTTTGCTATTTAGCCTGTAGGTCTCTATCAGAGAGCTAATAGAGGATGTATCTATACCTGCACTAATCAAAGATACTGTACTCAGGACACCCATCTTCATAGCTCTCTTAAACTTCTTGATCTCCTGAATCTGAAGAGAGATCTGCTCAATTCTCTCCTCTTTCTTCTGAAGATTTTTTAAAATATCTTCAGCAGAGCTAATAACAGCAGTTCCACTCTTCTGTTGATGTGCTGTTAACTCATCTCCTCGACTCTTTAGATTAGACTTAATATCAACAATCTGCTTATCCAGAAAAGAGAGAGTCTGTCCCAACTCACTAGTCTTATTTTCTAGAGTATAATCGATATAACTCTTGGCAATTTGAGAGACAATATCTTTGGCTCTACTTGCAATATTATCATGATACTCGATTTTTAAAATATTTTCAGATAGTTCACTTACCTTCATATTTTTAATAAGCATATCAAGCTGTTTATCTCTATCAAAAAGTCTAAAGTAGTATGATTTATCAAAATCAACAACTCTCTTAACAAAAGTTGACTTGTCCAAACCAAATTTAATGAGAAGTTTATTTATTTTACTTGTCTCAATTAAGTTGTTTCGACCTGTTTTTGTAACGCGAAGAGTAAAAAACTCATTTTTAATCTCATCATTATAGAGACATATTTCAGCAAAATCTATCTCATCTACTCTAAGTAAAAACTTTTGAGAATCTATAGGTTCTATCTCAAAATAGACTCCATATAGAGAGTCATCATGATAGGTTACATCAAATTGAATATCTGAAAATTGACTCACTTTTGTCTTTTTAAAATTGTTTTCAACCAACAACTCTCTAGCCATAGAGACTTTATCTATAATTGTATCTATAAACTTTTTTGACTGAAGTGTCACCTCTGTCAACTTCAATACCTCATTAGCTTTGTCACTTTGAAATAACTTCTCAGACAACATCCCCTCTAATTTACTATTTCCTTGATTATCCAAAGCCATAATAACACTAGAGCTATAGATTGGTTTTGAAAAGTATAGATATAAAATAGCTCCAAACAATGTAATAAATAGTACAGAGAGAAGAGTAGAAAAATTATCAGTAATCTTAGAAAAAAGATCCCGTATATCTATCTCTACTTCTCTATCATCATATTTATCCATAATCTAGTTACGCCCATCGGACATATAATCTATAGCCAAAAAAGTAGATGCTAGTCCTGATATAACTTGTACGATAGGGAGATAATCTTGAACCCCAACTTTAAGTGCTTTTGAGCCTCTAGGTTCAACATAGACTATGCTGTTGTGCTTTAGAATAAGATTATCAATATTGAGTGTACTTAATTTACCCATATTTAGTGTTCGAATCTTATATTTTCCTCCCTCTTTACTGATGATCCTAATCTTGTCGCGAGATGCATGATCAGTTAATCCTCCAGAGCTAGAGATCGCTTCTATTACAGATATACTGTTGCCCTCAATAGGAACAACTCCCTGTTTTTGAACTTCACCTAATACAAACACTTTGTGATTCTTGATACTCACTTTGGTATAAGGCTGTTTGAGATATTTTTTATAATCAAGAGTCAGACTTTTACTCAACTCTTTGACCGTTTGCCCCTCTACAGAAACCTCCTGAAGAAGAGGTAGATATATCGTACCATCTGCTGAAACAACAAACTGATTATTGCTTTTATCGCTCTCTAAGAGAGACGCATTTTTTAGAATATTAGACTTTTGGCTCATATTATAGGTCTCAATTGTCAAAATATCATCAGGCATAATTTTGCTGTCATAACTGATATTAATATCTTGTGGCTGACTTATATAAGAGGGGTCATCATTGGTAAAAAGTTGATACTCTCTGATCCCACAACCCGTAAAAAATAGTAAAAATATTAGATTAAGATACCTCATATAGTTCCCTTGTTTATTCACTTTCTGAAGTACCATTTTAACATAAAAAAATAAAATTTACTTTTTTTTAATATATAAAACTTTTTTTAAATATTATTTAACTATTTATACAAAAGATAACTACTACGCATATCTCCAATATAAGCTTTTATATATGATTGGCTTACTCTATCTCGATTGAGATAATAGCTCTCTAACTCAAAATCTAATGTGGGAATAATTCCTGAAGAGGGAAGTAGTCTATTTGATCCACTATCATCTCTAATAACAGTCCTTAGACCATAGTGAAAATCTTTTTTACCTTTAATCTGTCCCACTCTTGAAGCACTAGATACCTTTGGAGTAAATGGAAAAGAGAGTAATACACCCAGATATTGAGAACCAACATTTTTATAATAAAAAGCTATCTCTGTCTCACCAAAAAAACGCTTTAGTTGAACTGTTACACCTCTATCTTGATTCCAATATTGACCATACACTACCTCAGAAAAGAGTTCAAGAGGTTCATAAAAATAACGGTATTTACCTAAATATATTTCTTTATTTTTATCTCCATTTTCATCCTCCAATAGACCTACTTTTAGACCTAGAGCATGATTTCCAGAAGAGGAGGCGATATTTGTTTGGTTCATTACACCACTATAATCAGTATAAAATCGACCAATTGAAGTGGTGTTTAGCAACCCGTCATAGTGTAGAGTCTGATGAAGAGCAGTAGTAACAAATCTCCCCTCTAACTTATCACGATACATCTTGCCATAGACCTCATCTCTATCAAAATTTTTACTATGAAAAAGAGGAGACTCATACATGGCAGAGACCATAAGTCCATCATAAAGTGTCGTATATAAATTAGTACGCAAAGATGCCAAGTAATCAAAGAGTCCAGACTCTGTACCAACAGTTGTTACTAACCCTAAAGATAGCTCAACTCGTGGTTTAAATAGACTGCTATTAGCTTTTTTGGTCAAAAACTCTATATTGCTTATATCAAATGATCTATCAACTATAAGATTATCTTCTACTCTACGACTATTCTCTACTGTAGGAGTATATAGATACTCTCTATATAAAGCCATATCCCCTCCAATAGATAGAGTCTGTATATTGTTCTTCAAAAGTGTTACTCTATACTCTTTATAGTCCAATTTACTATCAACAAGCGTTCCAATAATATACCCTAATGCATCGAGATCATTATGATCAAAAATACTATTTTCACACTCGATATAGATCAAGTCGATATAGTACCCTACTCTAACATTCTCAAAACCAAACTCTACCAATTTATTCTGTAGAGCCAAAAGTGTTGTTGTTTTTTTCTTTTCTAATTTTATAGGCAAGGAGGAGTTTTTATTAAAATCCTCTTCTAATTTTTGTGGGGTATCTGTTTTTTTATCTAGAGCAGGAGCAATACTATTCCTATTTTTGTCAAAAAGAGGAATTGAGACATTGATAGCAAAACTACTATTTGAAGTTGTTATATTTTGAGCGATGATCGCTTCTAACTCAAAATTGGATCTCCACTCTTTTGGCATCTTCAATCGTACTCCAAGATGATTCTCCTCACTATCATGCTCTCCCATGACAGATAGCCACTCTGTGGCTTTGATATCCAATCCACCAAATAGACCATCCATCCGTTTACCTCGTTTGCCATCCCCTGCCTTGCCATAGCCTAGAGAAGTACGAACCACACCTATATCTTTGTCCAAGACTATATAGCTGTTGTTATAATAAGTAAACGAACCTCCTATATCCTGTATCCCTATAGCGAGATTAGGAAGATACTCATGTTCATAGGGGATATGATATTTTATATTGGCAGAGAGATCACGAACGGCTGTCTCCTTGGACTCAACTAGCCGACCCACTAGCTCCAAGGAGGGGAGAAATCCTATCCCAAAAGAGTAATCCTCTTCTGAGTCAATAACTCCATCATAATCTCGCAGGTGATTATCAAATTGGTTGTTAAATTGAAAATTAAACTCCCCCTCTCTCAATACTCTCGTATTAGGCGTATTAATAACACCTGTATACCCTTGCAGAGAGAAGTCTCCATCGATACTATTAGCAGATAATAGAAGTGGAGAGATCAATAAAATAGTTAACTTCATGCCTTTTCTCCTTTTATACATTTGTAAAGCGTACTTTTTTTAACTCTTTTGCACTGTTCCAGTTCATCAATCTATCAGCTTCTGCCAAATCAATAAAATCAAAATCTGTAATAACTCTTTCAAGCTTCTCAAATGCACCATTCAAACCATAATATGATTTAAATTTTCTAAACATAGATAGGCTCTCTATCATAGGCTGATTGGCATCAAAATCTCTAGGATGAAAATAGGTCATCACATACCCACTTCTTCTCATCATCAACACTATCATCCAATAGGGAAGTAGTCGAAAATATCCACCTCCCGAAAAAATCACATCTTTAGAAAAAAGATTAAAAGTATTAATAGGAAACTCTTTTAACACTTTGCCATTGATATTTATCAGACTGGGTCTTGCTAAACCATAATTTTCAAATCCACCATGAGCCCTTTTTGCAGGGAAAATGCTACAATCTATCTCTATACCATGAGCTAAAAGATCTTCAAAGAGTTGTATATTATCCTCTCCTATAGAGAAACCAGGAGCCCTATAAGCTCTTACTTTTTTACCTATTAGATCTTCTATACTCTTAATTGATAACTCCAAATCAACTCCAAATTCACATCTATTTTGTTCATATACCAACTGATGTTTATCAGAGTGTGTTCCTATCTCAAACCCCATCTCATCTATTTTTTTCAATATATGAGGAAATTTTCTAGCCGTCCAGCCCAAACAGAAAAAAGTTGCTTTTTGATTTTTTTTATCAAGAAGTTCAAAAATTCTATCCATATTGGCATCTAGTCTATACTCATAGTTAGACCACTCTTTTTCCGTTTTTGTTGAACTATTATCAAGGATATGAAACCACTCTTCAACATCAAAAGTCAATATATTCATACTAAAAAAACCTTCTATTTTGAGAAAGAAATTCTTGAACATCTTCCTTGGTAGGAAACGAATAATATGTCTTCTGGCTATCATCATTTTCTATTAGCTCAACAGCACTATTTTCAACTAAATCAACAGCCTTGGCAATCAGTTCCATACCAAGCTTTTTTGTATATTTTATAAGCTCTTCTTGAGTTTTATTACCTATTTCAACTCTCTCTTGAACCACTATTGGACCGCTATCTATCCCCTCATCTACAAAAAAGACAGATACTCCTGTATATTTTTCACTATTTTTCATAACCCAAAAAGAGGGCATAAGACCACGATATTTTGGAAGCAGTGCAGTGTGTAAATTTAGACACCCTTTGGGGGCTAAATTGATTATCGGTTCTTTGAATATTTGATTACCAAGTATAGAGATCAGGAGATCAGAGTTGTAGCTCTTAATAAGATCTATAGACTCTATATCATTTATAGGTTTACTCAAAGTTATCTTCTCTATATCATATTTAGACAATACGCTTTCGACTCGCTTACTACTAATCAATCTACTGCCAATAAATTTAAAGGCATAATAGAGAAAAAATTTCAGTCCAAAAATATCATAACTCTTTTTTGCCTTTTTGATAAAGCTCTCCTCTTTTCCAAAAGGAGAGACATCATTTAGCACACACCCAACAATCTCTGAGTGTTCTGGTAAAATCTCTATTAAATATCTTAAATTATCTGCTAGATAAAAAGGCTCATCTTGTGTTATTATTACAATCCTCATAATCTTTTACTCTTTAGAAGTATCATAAATTTAATATAAATAAGTTGTCGTCCAAATCTCATTGGCTCTTTTAATAATCTATAAAACCACTCTAAATGCAGAGTCAAAAATATCTTAGGAGCTCTTTTTTTATCTCCTCCATATATATCAAAACTACCTCCCAAGCCCATATATAGTGCTGTATGCATTTGTGATAACTCCTGCATCAAAAACTCCTGTTTAGGAGTCCCTTGTGCCACAAAAACTATATCTGGTTTGCGTAGAGACAGGTCTCTTATTAGATCCTCTTTGTCTCCATTTTTCAAGTATCCATCTCTATACCCTACTATATTTATAGAGGGGTACTCCTGTTTCAATTTGGATACTGTTTTTTCTATTACTTTGGAGGTAGAGCCTAAAATATAAAAGCTTTTTGTCTTATGAAAATATTCAATAATATCAAGCCAAAACTCACTACCAGCGATCTTAATAGAGTCAAGATTTTTCTGTTTGAGAGCCATTACTGCACCTATACCATCGGAGTAGCCTATATTGTTGTTTACGATCTCTCTTAATCTCTCATCCTTTTTTAAGATCTTTTCAGCATTCATTGCCACCAGTATTTTCTGTTTATCTTCTATCTCCATCAGAAAATCTTTTTTGTTCCGAAAAGCATATATTTTATATCTGTTTATTATCCTATTTTGCATAAAACTCTATCCAATAGTAGATTGAAATTAAAGTAAAAAGTTGTTTCTCCATATTTCGTTCTCCCTTCATATGTATATCAAATACTTTAGCAACCTCTTCTGTATCAAAAAGATGACTAAATTGACTATTATCTAAACTTAGTAAGTTTTTATACCGCTCCCCTTTCTCTCCTCTAAACCACTTTTGTGTTGGTGATTTAAAGCCCTTTTTTGTTCTATATATTATCTCCTTTGGTAAAATATTTTCTGCAAATTTTTTATGTATATATTTGCCCTCTTTGCCCTCTATCTTATATTTCAAAGGCAAAGACTCAATAAAATGAACTAGATCATTATCTAGTAGAGGTACTCTAGCCTCTATCGAAAAATTCATAGATATTTTGTCGGTATAGAGAAGTAGATCATCACATAGATTCATCCGTATATCATTGGACATCATAGCACTCGCTCTGTCTCTATCTTTTCCATTGAGTAGCTCATAAAAATACTCTATTAGTAGATTACTTTGTGAATCTTTTTCGCCTATCAATCGTAATATCTCTTTATCACTAAAAAGTGCATAGATAAGCTCCCATCTCTTCAAAATATCATCTTCACCTAATGAGTTAATTGCTCTATAGATAGCCTCATTTTTGATAAATTTTGAGAGTGGTTTTAGCATATTGAATATAAAGCTAGGAAGAGTACCATATGCCATTTCAGCTCGATACCTACCATATCCACCAAGTGGCTCATCTGCCCCTTGTCCTGTCAAGACCACTTTGAGTCCATGATCTGCAACAAGTCTATTGAGATAATACATAGGAATGATAGAGGTAGTACCCAGAGGCTCTTCCACTATCCTTATGCACTCTTTAAATACAGATTCAAACTCATCATTACTAATAACAACCTCATAGTGTTCTGTTCCTAATATCTTAGCTGTCTCTCTAGCCTCTTCTCTCTCATCACTATCATCATCTTCACTAAAACCTATAGTAAAAGTTTTGATTGGCGTAGAGCTA
>Ga0256827_10000888_pt1 | contig 18854 bp, 12 predicted proteins | sample CV84metaG_FD_185977 | JGI IMG/M metagenome (GOLD analysis project Ga0256827, IMG submission 185977) | Hydrothermal vent microbial communities from East Pacific Rise, Pacific Ocean - CV84 | ecosystem: Environmental > Aquatic > Marine > Hydrothermal vents | place: Pacific Ocean: East Pacific Rise... | reverse complement strand
GTTGTCACGGAAGATGGAGGAGAGCCACAATATTTCTGTTTTGTATCTTTGAGAGGAGATTAACCTCTTCTATTACATCTTGTTTTATCTTTTTGATAAGATTTTCTGCATTTTGTTTAGTATTTATGGTTAATTTATCATTATCTCTAAATGAGTAGCTTTGTATAAATAGCTCTTTGATTATAAGTATTTTATTGAGTTGATGTTTATCCTCTACTTTATAGACAATACCAAATCCTCCTTGACCAAGGATTTTTGTTATTTTGTAGTGACCTCCTAAGATGTGTCCTATTGGTAGGTGTTGGGTGTTTTGGGTCATTTATAGCTCCTTTCTATTCTATTTCAAAAAAAACACTAAAATCAAAACAACCATCAAAAACCCAACCACACCCACAAGAAGCCTTATCATCTTCTCTATACTAAACTCATCTGATTTTTTCATATTACTTTGATGAACTTTTTTAGTTTTACTAGATGGTGTTTTTTTAATAAATTCTTTTTTTACATCATCTACGGTATGAGCCTCATCCATAAACTTTATTGGTTCAGTTAAATCATCAAACTTTATCTCTGTTTTAATACTCTCAACACTTGATTGAGGTTTAGCTAGAGGTTGAGATAGAGCGTCCTCAATCTCTTCTAGGCTTTGATATCTATCCTCTTTGTTAAGAAGTGTCATTTTTATAATAATCTTTTTAAACTCCTCACTAATATCCAAAATATCAATATGATAAAGAAATTTTTCATCTCTTTTAGATGAATCAGTAAGTCTATCTGTCAGATTAGGCAGTCTCTCTTCACTAGACAAGACTCTAAGTAGCGTCATACCTATAGAGTATATATCACTATATTTACCCACCTCTGCTCTGGTCTCTTGTAGTTCAGGAGAGGTAAAGATATGATTGGTAAAACCTGTAATTGCTGTGATGCTATTGTCTGTATATTTTTTATTGGTACTAAAATCTATAATCTTATAGACTCCATCAACTGTTTTCATAATATTATTGGGTTTAATATCTCGATGAATGATATTTTGAGAATGAATCTCTTTTAATCCATCAATAAGCTGTCTCAATAAATCTTTGGCTTCCTCTTCATCAAAAAGTCGTTCTTCGATACACTTACCAAGGTCAACACCCTCTATATACTCCATAATAGAGTAGAGAGTATTATTCTCTTCGAGATAACCATAAGCCTCAACCACATTTTTATTTCTGATTTTGGAGAGAATATTTACCTCTCGGATAATCCCCTCTTTTATCTTTTTTATAAGGTTTATCGCTTTGGGTTTATTTGCTATCTTTGTATCATCTCTATTTCTAAAGGAAAAATCTTTGGCAAAAAGCTCTTTTGCCACAAAGAGATTGTTGAGTCGTACTAAATCTTTAACCAAATAGACAATACCAAATCCACCTTGACCAATAACCTCTTGTATCTCGAAGTTATTCCCTATTTTATAGCCTATCTCTAGGTGTTCTGTGCTTTGCATTTTTTGTTTTTCCTTATTTCTTTTTAAAAACTAAAACTTGTTTTCCACTTATCCTACTGTTACTTAATGCTTTTTATCCTTCTTTTAAAAGAAGCAACAAAATCGTTACCTAAATAGAGTCCAGAATTGTTTTAATTATATATAATGAATAGATAAATACACCTAACATCATCCATATTAGAACTGATAATATCCTATCAGATTTATACTTTATATTTTTTTTATCTTCTTTTATATACTTATTCTCTACAGGTATATTATTTATAACTTTATTAGAAAAACTTATCTTCTTAAAAGTTTTAATATAAGAGTTATGTGATTTCTCATCATTACTCCCCATATTATGAAGAAGAGTATGAATACTATTTTGTGTTAAGTCTATATGCAGAGATAACTCTTCACGCAATACTTTTAATAGTTTGGGAGAGTTATCCGAGACCAACATATCAAGATGGTCAGCAAAACTATAAGATATCTTATAGTATATCTGCATAATTTTATAGACACGCTCTGCCATCTGTTTCTCGGTTAAACCTCTTGTCCCAATCGTCCAACTCTGATGGATTTTATCAGCAGTAGCAAACATAATAAAAAATTTTCTATCAAAATATCCAATAATTAGCTTCAGCTCTTCACTCAAACCATCTTTGTACTGTTGATACAAGATTGCAAAAGGAGAGAAGTATAGCGTAGTAGGAATATCAGCGACATCAATCTTGTCTTGAACAACAAAATTATGTGAAAATATCTCAGCAGAGGCTCTGTTTCTATCCTCCTCTTGGTGGATTGATTGACTAGCTACTAACGAGATAGAGATAACTTGATTATTAGGAAACTCCTCTTGCAGAGCTTTTATTCTATCTATAAACTTCTCTTTATCACTCTCATGAAACTGCTCTAGCTCTTTAGGAAAAATTCCTTCACTCGTATGAAAAGCATAATTTAGAAAATAAAATTCTCTTTCTTTATAGTAGGTAATGGTAACATAAGAAGAAACTTCTTCTTTCTTAATATAAAAATCTTTATTTAATAACTTTTCTATCTCCCCCAAACTCCCAAACCTATCCTCAGCCTCCCTATTTGTCATTTTACGAATAATCTCTCTAAATCCACCACTAACATTTAATTCATCAATACTCTCCTGAAACTCACTATCATTTTTATACCTATTGGCTATGGTAGGAGGATTTTCTAATGTCAAAACATTATAAAGTGTCATACCAATAGAGTATATATCTGTAAAAGCCCCTATTCTAGCCTTTATTTGTTCCAATTCGTATGCAGAATACCCTTGGGTCATAATACCTGTGATAGTAGTCTCTGTATCCGAATAAACCTTATTAGTCGTAAAATCTATTATCTTATAGACTCCTTCTTTGGTTCGCATAATATTAGATGGTTTGATGTCTCTGTGGATTATATTTTGAGAGTGAATCTCTTGCAGACCATTGATAAGCTGTTTTAGTAAATCCATAGCCATCTCTTCATCAAAAGGATTATCTTTGATATACTCTTCTAAATCTACACCATCAATATACTCCATAATAGAGTAGATGGTACTGTTCTCTTCAAAAGAGCCAAAAGCTTGGACTATATTTATATTTTCTATAGAGGATAAAACTCCAACCTCTTTTATAATATCTGCTTTTATCTTTTCAAAAATATCTTTCATTTTTGGAGGTATACCTGTAGTGGTATTATCTCTATATCGAATGGAGTGCTTTTGTAAAAATAGCTCTTTGATAATAAAAATATTATTTTTGACCAGATGAGTATCTTTGACCAAATAAACTATTCCAAAACCACCCTGCTTGATAGCTTTTAATATTTTGTAGTGTCCACCTATTATATGTTCTATTGGTAGGTGTTGGCTATTTTCTGTCATATTTACTCCTCTAGGAACAACCCATCTAATAATATTATTTTCATTACCTATCTATTATTTCTTAAAGCCTTTAACATCTTGGACTCTGCTTCAGTTATTTTGTTTCTTGTACTAAAAATAGCATCTTTCGCCACCTTATGTAGTGGCCACTTTACCTTATCATAATCTTTTGGGTCTATCTCTTTCCATTTTGGATGTTTGGCTGCTCTTAAATAACTTAGATTATCATTAATAATACCTGATAATTTTCTTATATTATTAATATAATATTGAAACCTTCTATTTTTGCTATCTCTGTTATAGTTATATGTTATCAATAAAGCCTTTGTTGCATTTGTTTTTACCTCTTTATCCACCCATGGATAAATACCTTTTTCAAATTTAGTTGACACATAATATTCATCTATTTCAGGACTAATTAACTTTATAACATTTTTAGAGGATATAGGTAACTTAGATAGTATGGGTGCAGGTTTTCCCACAACATATATAAAAGCATCTAATTTATTTTCCGTTAATTTAACCAATGCTTTGTTTGGAAGAAAATGATACTCTCTCCAATCAAGACCATGTATATTTTTAACCATTTGTGCAGTTACCCAAGAACCACTCATTCGCTTATCTGTATTAACCCTTTTACCATTTAAATCTTTTACACTGTATATATGGCTATCCCTTCTAACAATAATATGAATCTCTTCATTATATAGAGGAAAAATCATTTTGATTTTATCACCTAAATTACTGTTTCCTTGAATATCTCTTTTATAAAGCAAAGCATCATATTGTACGATAGCAAATTGTGAATGTCTATCTGTGAGTAATTTATTAATATTACCTAAACTACCTCCTGTCTGTACTTTTATATTCATCTCTTGTTTAGAAACCTCTTTTATATCTCTCGCTATTTTAATATATGTTCCATCCACTGATCCACTCAATAGACCTATCGTCTCTCCAAGTAGATAGAGTGAAGATAGTAACAACAGTATAATACCTCTTTTCATGTGTTATCCTTTTTTAATTAACATTACGTTTTAATGCTTCAAGCATTTCTTCTATTGCTTTTTTGTTTTTTTCATTTAAGTTTTGTTCTGTTTCATTAAACTCCTTTGTTAAATCATTATCAATAAAAAATGACAATCTTACTATAAAAAAAACAGATACCACTAAGAAAATCACCCCTATAGATTTAACTACTATTTTCATATCATCATATTCTTTTTTACTCTTTTTTTTATAAAAACCACTAACCATCTCTGTCTCTATATGAATATATTCTTCCTCAATATCAACATTTAATCGAGATAACGCTCTCTCTATCCCCTCTAAACTCTGAAACCTATTCTCACTATCTCTTTGAGTCATTTTTCTAATAATCTCTTTAAAACCCCTACTAACTGGTAACTCATCAATAGTTTTTTGAAAATCATCATCTTTGAACCTATCAGACATTTCAGGTGGGCTTTCTAATGTCAAAACTTTAATAAGTGTCATACCGATAGAGTATATATCACTAAAAGCACCTACAATAGCTTTTTTTTGACCCAGTTCGGGGGATGAATACCCTTGGCTTGTGATACCTGTAATGGTAATTTCACTATCCATATATGATTTATTATTGGTAAAATCTATAAGCTTATAGAGCCCTTTTTTGGTTCTCATAATGTTAGAAGGTTTGATGTCTCTATGAATAATATTTTTAGAATGAATCTCTTTTAGTCCATGAATAAGTTGCTCTAGCAAATCTATGGTCTCATCTTCATCAAAAGAGTGCTTTTGAATATACTTTCCTAAATCCATCCCTTCGATATATTCCATAATAGAATATACAGTATCATTCTCCTCAAAATATCCATACTCTTGCACTATATTTTTATTTTTAATAGAAGATAAAATATCAACCTCTCTTAGAATATCAGCCCTTATCTTTGCAAAAATATGTTTCATACTTGGATTTGTACCCACTGTTGTCTTTTTTCTGAATCTAAAAGAGTGTTTTTGTAGAAACAACTCTTTAATAATAAAAATATTATCTTTTACTCGATGCAAATTTTCAACTTTATAGACAATCCCAAATCCTCCTTGTCCGAGTACTTTAAGTATTTTGTAATGACCACTTATTTTATATCCTATAGGTAGATGTTGACTATTTTCTGACATTCTCAACTCCAAGCCTATCTTTTAAAAAACCAATTCTTTTATTTGCATCCAATAGAGTTTCAATAGATATCTTTTCCTCTTTGACAAGAAAGAATGTAGTATCTACAAGCTTTTTAGTGGAGATTATATTTTTAGGGTCAAGTTGATTACCAAAAAGTAGTAAATCAACTCCTGCATTAATTGAAAGTTCAATGGTCTTATTTAAGTCAAAATGTTTACTAATAGCATACATCTGTAAATCATCAGTCACAACAACACCATCATAACCCATCTCTACCCTTAACTTGTCGGTAACTATTTTATAAGATAGAGATGCTGGATAATCGGCATCCATATCTTTATGGAAAACATGAGCTACCATAATAGTATCGGCTCTATCATCCTTAATTAACATCTGAAAAGGCTCTAACTCTTTGGATTTCCAACTTTTTGTAATATCCACAAAACCTTTATGTGTATCTCCCATTGATGAGCCATGCCCTGGAAAATGTTTGAGAGAAGTTAACACATGATTATTGTTCATAGCATCTATAAAAACTTTAGAAAACTTTACAACCTCTTTGGACTCTTTTCCATAAGAGCGTTTTAGCTTTACAATAACTACATTTTTTGGATTTATCTCCATGTCAACAGAGGGTGCTAAATTTAAATTGACTCCTGCATCAGCTAAAGTTTTTCCCATATTGTTATATATCTTTTTGATACTATCAAGAGTATATTCAGTTGAGATATCTTTTGCACTAGGATAATCTTTTTTTGTAAAACCATTTCTCTTTTTTAACCGTGCCACTTTACCACCCTCTTGGTCAATGGCTATAAAAAGAGGATAATCTGAGTACTCTTGAAGCTTTTTAGTCAATGCTTTTAACTGCTTAGGATTTTTTATATTTTTAAACTCTTTTCTTCTACTTGGGTGTTTATCAAATAAAATAACTCCACCAAGATGATACTCTTGAATATCTTTGGTTATTTGGCTACTTTCATTTATATCTGTACCATAAAATCCAATAATAAACATATTACCTATTAATTTTTTTACCTCATCATCACTATACTTTTTTTCTATATTCAACTTATTTTCTACTGTTTTATTTCTATCTTCAAATAGTAGAGTATCTACCTTTTTTGATTCAAGCTCTTGTGCAATATCTCTGTTATCATCTGAACACGCACTAAAAAATAGTATAAATATTAAAATAATTTTTTTCATCACTACTCCATTTAATCAATAATATTAATGGTTATAACTTTACAAAAATAACCCTGTTGGTCTTTGATACCATAACTTGGTACGACTCTTTTTCTTAATGCTCCTCTAACTTGAATCTTAAATTTATTAATTCCTTTTGGTACATCTAACTGCATAGAAAAAGTATGCTCTTCACCTTTAAGCCAAGTCTCATCATTACTCTCAATCATTAGATATTTTGCATGGATTGGTTTACCCTTATCCTTGTTGTATACTTTATCTGATGTTCCATATTTTTGTAACTTATCAAAATCGTTTGAGTATAGGTCTCCAGCTATATCATAGATTTGTGGGAAACTCAATGTTACACCACCTCTTTTTTCTTTTTTGCCACTATTATATAGAGAGGCTTTTATCTGAACCTTTTTCCCTCTTTTAATATTTGGACTGTAAGATAATTTTAGGGTCAAATTATTATTATCCATACGAACAGTATCTATTTTTTTAGTATCTACAATAGGTACTAATGGAGGAGGTGGTGGTAATGTAGGTGTAGGAGAGGAGTCTACAACAGTTGAGATATTAGAAATTGATGTAATTTGAAATTTATTACCACTCTTTTTAAGCGTTGAGAGATTGACACTTTTCCCAGATTTTGAATGAGAGAGAGATTTAACTTTCCAATTAATAGTTTGAGTTATATCACAATAATCTATGCCATCTCTTGAATAAGTATCTAAAATAGAAAAATCTATTAAGGTATATTTTCGTTGATACCATTTATTATAATATCTTTCTTTATCTGCATATACCTCTTTTCTAGTTATATTTGTTAAACTAAAATAACGGTTTATATTAGACGCATAGAAGGGTAATAGCTGTTCAGGAGAATTACTCTCTTCAGCCATAAGACAACTTTTCAAAAACTCTCTAATATTTTCACGACTAAATGCTTTTGTTATAATAGGCTTAGGAGTTGCTATTTCTAATAGTTCAACTCTTGGTGTAGAAGTAGATATAGATATTTTTGATTTTTTTTCTTTCTCATAAAACTTATATCCACCAAAAGCGATAACTCCAAGAAGCAAAAATATTACACTATTTTTAAACCAAGAGCTTGATTGCTGATGAGAAAGAGTATCTGATGATGAGACAGTAGAAGCTTCTGTCTCTTTCTCATGATATGTATCAAAATCAATAACAGTATCTATATCAATTCGAGATAAAAGTCTCTCTATCTCTCCCAAATTTTGAAATCTATTTTTAAACTTTAACTCTGTCATTTTTTCCAAAATAGCTCTAAACTCTACACTTATATTTAGTCTATTAATGGTAGTCAAAAATCCACTATTATCAAGTAATCTATCTGTTAGATTTGGTAGATTATTCCTATACTTTACCAATAAACTAACTATAGTCATACCAATAGAGTAGATATCACTATATTTTCCTATAGTAGTCTCTCTTTGTGTTAACTCTGGAGGAGTATATATTGGGTTTTGAAAAGCTGTTATGGTTGTAGTAGCTCCATCAGTATAACTCCTATTGGTAGTAAAATCTATTATCTTATAGATACCGTTTGGAGTTTTAATGATATTATTTGGTTTAATATCTCTATGTATAATACCTTTTGAATGAATTACATTAAGTCCATGGATAAGCTGTAGCAATAACTCTCTAGCCTCTTGCTCATTAAAAGAGCCTCGTTTAATATATATCTCCAAATCTTCACCATCAATATACTCCATAATAGAGTAGATAGTATTATTCTCTTCAAAACATCCATAAGCTTTAACAATATTTCTATTTTCAATATTTCTAAGAATATTAACCTCATCTCTAATATCCTCTTTTATTTTTTGAAAGATTTTTTCTGATGATTTTCTATTGTAAATTGAGTGACCATCTCTATTTCGAGAAGAGAAATCTTTTGCAAAAAGCTCTTTTATCACAACTTTTTCATTAAGTCTCTCTATATCTTTAACCAAATAGACAATACCAAATCCACCTTGACCTAAGACACTAACTATCTCATAGTGATTTCTTATTCTATAACCTACTGGTAGATATTGATTATTTTCTGACATTGTTTTTTCCTATTTTGATTTCATCTTATTAAACTTTTTACATGCTTTATCATAACCCCAATTACAGCTTCTCTTATAATATCTTTTAGCCTCAGATTTATCTTTTTTTACACCCCGTCCTATTTGGTACATATAGGCTAAATCATAACATCCAAAGTTACTTCCTAAACTACATCCTTTTCTATAAAATTTTACAGCCTCTTTATAATCTTTATCTACTCCTTGCCCATTTTTATACATATAACCTAGATTACTACATCCCAAATTACTCTTTAAATCACACCCTTTTTTATATAGGCTTATAGCCTTTTTATAATCTTGTTCTGTACCTTTTGCATGATGATACATCACTCCTGCACTACTACATCCAAAATCATTATTGAGAGAGCATCCTTTTTCATAGAGACTTAAAGCTTTTTTATCATCTTTACTTACCCCTTTTCCTGTATCATATAGATACCCTAACCAGCTACATCCAAACCCACTATCTAGACTACAAGCTTTTTGATAATAATTAAAAGATTTTATATTCTCTTCTTGATTTTGAAAATAGTATCCCAATAGATTACACTCATCAGAGCTATTTTGATTACACTTTTCTATTAAACTATATGTTAGTTTTTTGAATTGCTCCTTGGCTTTATCTTCATCTCCTAACTGATAAATGGCTCTAGCAACAAAAGCTTTACCCAATATAGTGTCTGATTGTCTACACTCCTCTAATGCCTTATCTGAAAAAAATCTACCTAAATATGACATCTTTTTACACTTAGTTGAGGGAATATTAGAATAAACTTTACTCTCCTTTACAGGAGGAGGGGTAACAACAACAACTTTCTTTAGTTTATCCCTTTTATTTCTGATATTAGTTATAGAGACTATCTGAAAACCATTCCAAGCCTTTTTAATAATCATTCCCTCTACTGCTATACCTGATTGTGTTTCTCTATCAGATACTGCTCTCCATCTATATTTTCGTCTTAACTTACAATATTGGTTGAAACCTCTACTATATTTATCAACTATTGTGAAATCTAATAATCTAAAATCTCTTTCAAACCAGCTATTACAATACGCTTTTCTGCTTTTATAAACATCCTCTTTTTTCATATTTATAGAACCAAAATAGTCAACCTTTGAAGCAAAATAAGGCATTATTTTCTGAACATTATTACTCTCTTCTAGCTCAACAAAATTTTCTAAAAACTCTCTAATATTCTTTCGATTAAACTCTTGATAGATATAAATATAACTAGTATAAGCAATTGCTAAAACTAAAATCGTCATTAATATTTTTTTAAAAAAGAGTTTTTTAGGACTACTTGTTGATATTTTAGAATATTTTTTTACTTTTTTAGGTTTAACTTTTGCTTTTGGAGTATAGATATTTGATACAGGTAACTCTGTCACCAATAGCTCATAAGTTGGCTTTGGTTGAGGTTGTGAATTTGGTCGTGGCTGTTGAAATACAAACTCTTCAATCTCTTGTAAATTTTGAAATCTATTTTTAAATTTAACTTGCGTCATTTTAATCAAAGAGTCTCTAAACTTACTACTGATATTTAACTTATTTACAACTCGTTGAAACTCACTATCATCTATTAATCTATCTGTTAAATTAGGTAGGCTATTTTTATCTTTTACCAATAGGCTAATAAGTGTCATACCAATAGAGTAAATATCGCTAAAAGCTCCTACTTCAGATTTATGTTGAATTAATTCGGGTGGGCTATAAATGGGATTTTTAAAACCTGTTACCGTTGTTATTGCTCCATCTTTATAGCTTCTATAAGTAGTAAAATCTATTATTTTATAGATACCTTTTCGAGTTTTAATAATATTATTTGGCTTTATATCCCGATGAATAATATTGACTGAATGTATCTCTTTTAAACCATTAATAAGCTGTTTAAGCAACTCTTTTGCTTCATGCTCACTAAAAGTCGCTCTTTCCATAGATTTTTCTAAATCTTCACCATCAATATACTCCATAATAGAGTAGATAGTATTATTCTCTTCAAAACATCCATAAGCTTTTACAATATTTTCATTATCAATTTTTTCAAGAATATTTATCTCTTCTTTAATATCCTCTTTAATACGTTGAAAAGTATTTTCGGAATCCTTTTTATTATACACATAGGTACTATTAGTTCGTCGAAAAGAGAAGTTTCTTGCAAAAAGTTCTTTGATTACAACAATATCATTTAATCCATACAAATCTTTAACCAAATAGACAATACCAAATCCACCTTGACCTAGTACATCTATAATTTTATAATGGTCTCTTATTTTATACCCTATTGGTAATTGTTGTAAATTTCGTTCCATAGAACTATATCCCCTATTTTATTCTCTTAAACTATTTCTTTTTAAATACTAAAACTTGCTTTCCATTCGCTCTATCTTTTGATGCTCTATATCCCTCTTTTAAAGTAATAACTATTCGTACATTATGGTTTGATTTTTTGCTATTTAATACAACCTCTTTTGCAAATTTTTGATGTTTTAGTTTACTTTTAATATTAATAAATCCTCCAACTTTATGTTTTGGAATTATACATACCCATTTTCCATTTTCTAATTTACAAAAGCCAACCTCTAAAGTCAATATATCTTTTTTAAAAGTAGCTACTAAATTATTATCTAAAAAAAGTCTATCTGACTGAGGCCAATATGTTACTTTCGGTCTTGTTACTTTTATTTGCACCACTCTTTTTCTCTTTGCTACTATTTTCTTCGGAATTACTTTTTTTACTGTAACTCTCTGTCTCACTTTTTTTTTGTTTTGACACTTAAAGGTTATAACTTTGCCTAGATTAGATTTATCTTTTTTTTGCTTACACCCTTTTTTTATATCAAGACGAATGTTAACCCTGTTATTTGGTTGAGGAATCAATCTTAATCTACTAACAAAAGAGTTAGATACTTTTAATTGACTAGTCAAATCAATACTTTCTAATAATTTTGTATTTTTCAATGTACATACTAATTCATTAGGATGATTAATTACTTGTTTAAAAGTTCTTGTTGATGTCAATTTTTTCTTTCTTAGATATACTTGTACACCATTAGACAGGAGTAAAACATCTCCATCTGCATTTGATTTTATTTTTGAAGTTTTTAAAGTAGATATACTAGATAATAGATTAGCTACAGGTTTTTTTGAAACTTCTTTTATTACCTCTTTCTTTATATCAATCTCTTTTTTATTTGCATTGACTTTATTGCTTAATGGTCTCTCAGTTCTTAATGGCTCTTTTGTTCTTGAACTGCTAGTATGAATTACTAATAGATTATCATCTGTTAAATTATTATCTACAACAACAGGGCTAGTACTCAGAACTACTATTGGTGCTGTAGGTATAGGTGTAGAAGTTATAGTTGTATTTCCAACAGCAATAGTATTATTATTTACTGTAGCAATATTCGAGTTGGGTGTAGGGGATGGAGGAGGGGGTGGTGGTGGAGGTATCATATATAATACGGAAACAAGTCCAATCACCCCTGCTCCAATTAAAGCAAAACGTTTCTTTTTCTTTTTCTTTTTATCATTAGTTTGTATATTATCAGAAATATCTAGTATTAATGGCTCTTCTTTAATTTGTTTTTCTTCAATAGGTTCTTCTTTATTTTTCTCTTCCTCTTTTTCAATCGTATCTATAACAATAGGCTTTGTATCTTTGAAATCAAACTTACACCTAACAAAAGTAGCATTATCAGAAGGAATGCTATCTAGTATATATCGTTTTAAATCCTCTGCCTTACTTGTAAATTTACCTTCTATCTCTTTATTAATATCCCAAACTCCATCACTACACAAAAAGAGAGTATCATCAGTTAACTCTTCCTTTTCATAACCAACATGAAGGTTCTCCTCTTTTAAATCCTTTTTACCAATAACATATACTAAAATATTTTTTTTATAGTTCTCTTTTTCTGGTGCTGTTATCTCATCATTTCTAAATAATACTTCAGGTAAAGAGTGGTCTTGGGTAATTAGTTTTGGTTCTTGATTTTTACTAATTCTATATATTCGACTATCACCAACATGACCAAAAAAAAGTTTTCTATTATAAATTAAAGCCACACTTAGAGTTGTACCTATAGTATTTATACTATTTTCTTCAGCATAATCTACAACAACCTTATTTGCCTCCATAATAGCATTTTTTAAATCTTGGAGTATTGTATCTTCTGATATATTACTTCTATTATCTAAATACTCAAAAACTCTATCAGATGCCTTTTGACTAGCAATCTCTCCATGCTCTCCTCCTCCAACACCATCAGCAACAATTAAAATATCTCCTTTTGGAGAGACTCGTAGACTATCTTGATTAATATCTCTTATTAACCCTACGGTTGAATATTTATCTATGATAGAGCCATTGTCTTGTGCTAAACCAAACTCTTCAATATCTTTTCCATATAATTCTAAAAGATTTTTTAAATAATCTCCATCACTAATGATAGAACCAACTTCATCTTGTAAGGTAGCTTGTAAAAATTGGTATACACCTGCCTCTTTTATCTCTTGATTATCTCCATCATATTTTTTATTTAATATTTTATAAAAAAGTTCACAACCAAGAGTAAAAGCTTTTAATTCATCTTTTATCTCGTCAATATTTTCTGTGGTATTAAACTCTTTTGGTATATAGGGGGGAGAACAGAACTCTTCTAATTTTTGAATCGTATATTCTTGACTATTTGTAGTTTCTATGTTTTCAATAATTTCTTTTACTAATTCTCTCATTTGCTTTTAACCTTTTCTGTGAAAAAATTCAATTAAGAACAGAGTTCATTTCTATTTCCATTTTACACTTTTTTTAGTAAGAGTTAGCTATTTATGTTAAAGTTTTTTCATATGTTTTCCCTAAAATTAACTAGAAATAGATTATAATGTTCTAAATAATTTGAAGTATCTTATTCTGTTAAGAATTAATATGTTAAAAATTATTCTTATATAAGGGGAGAAGATGTTTAAACGGGTATTGGATACAAGCTTTGATTGGGTTTGGTGGATAGGATTTATTGGTGCTGTTGTTCTCGTTTTCATAACAAAACTTGGGGTAATGACCAATTGGGCAGTATTGATTTATGGAGTTACACATATGACACTATTGACTCTTTTAGGACTAAAAGCTGTTCATAAGGGTAAGAGCAATATGGATATAGGTCATAGAATCTCTACTATGGGTTATCTACATACTCTTATAGGAACAAGTGTAGCTCTAATTTTAGCTTCTAGTAATAATTTTGATGATTTAAGTAATGAAGCAATTTTAAAACAGATGAATTCAATTATTATTCCTATTGGTTCAGCACTTATTACTAGTATTATTGGATGGGCTGTAGGTACAGAGATGGAGAGAACTATACATGGAACAAAAGAAGATACTATAGTAGACCATGCTTTAAAAACTTTATCTAATGATATAAATAATCTAGGTGAAGAGCTAGAAAAGTCTACAAAAAAATGGCGTAATAGTATAGATACTACTGTACAAAGTCTTGCTGATTCTACAGAAGACTTAGAAGATAACTATGAAAAAGCCCTTAATAAATCCTCTACAAAACTTGATAATGATGCGAAGATAATAATGATTAAATATTTTAACTCTTTTGATAATTTGTTTAAACAGATAGAAAATCAAGTAGAAGATATAGAAAAAAACTTCAAAAAATCAAATGATAGTGCTACTAAAGTAATAGAGGATTTATCTATCTCTTATAAAAAGTTAATGAACGAAACAAAAACTAATGTAGATGGACTAAATACGAATTTAAAAGAGTCCACAAATAAAGCAGATGAATCTATAAATAAGTTCACAACATCATTCAACGCTCTTTTTAATACCATGCAAACTTACTCAGATACAATACAAGAAGATTTCAAAACTTCTACAAATAATGCCAAAAATATAATGGACGAATTAACCACATCCTTTACCAATGTATTTGGACAGATAAATATAGTCTCTACAGAATGGGAGACACATATAAAAAATATGAAAGAGTTTTCAGTAGACTCTAGTAGCTCTTTAAAAGGTCTTCTAAATGATAGTAAAAGAGTTGCAAGAGAGATTCAATTGGTAGCAGATGGTATTCCAAATTCAGCTCAGATACTAAGAGAGGTGGATGAGATACTAGAGGTTATTAGAGCTATTAAAGAGAGTGATTGAGTATGAGAAAAAAAACTAAATCTATAATGCAAAGTGAGGTATTTGTCATTATTATGATAATAATAGCACTGCTTTATATAACCATGAGTATATTCACTACGAGTCTAATAAAAGAGAATAAAAAGAAAGATAGCAATATTACAGAACTAATAATAGAGAATAAAAAATTAAAAGATATAAATGCTACAACTTGTATTGAACTTAAAGATTTACAGAATAGAAATCATACTACAGAGGAGCAAAATCTTACTATATGTATTCAACTTAAAGATTTGTTGGATAAAAATGAGTCAATTGAAGAAAAAGACAAAATGATTAACGAGATGAATAATAGCATTCATGATTTAAATAGAACTTTAACAGAAATAAAAGAAGAGTATATAGATTTAAATGAAACTTTAGTAGAAATACAAGAGAAATATAAAGATTTAAATAAAACTTTACCAGTAGTCATTACATTAGCTGAACAAGAAGGGTTTAGTTTCACTCCTGCAAAAGCTTCTCTTTCAGACAAGTTTAAAAAAGATTTTAAAAAAAATAAATTACAAAATATTATAAACAATATAAAAAGTGGCTTTAATATTATAGAGGTTTATGGATATACAGATACTGTTCCTATATCTAGTCATACTAAAAAGTATAATCCTAAAATTGATAAAGAGTTACATCAATGCTTAGACAATAATCTTAACTGTTCTATTGATATTGATAATATCAAATTTTCATCTAACCTTGAATTAGGACTAAAAAGAGCAATTTCAGTAACCCTTTTTCTTAAAGGTTTACAGGGATTGGAAGATATAACAATAAAACCATATAGTGGAGGACAATTTATTAATGAGTTTGGGAAAATAGCAGAAATAACAGGAAAGAAGAATCCTGCAAGTCGTCGTATAGAAATTAAACTATCACGTTCTCAAAAACCTGATAAATTTGTTGAGTAAAATAACCAAAAACTATAAAAATAAGGATAATAATTATATCAATAATCCATAATTTAGATGAAAAAAGCCTCCTATTTAGAGGCTTTATCTTACCTGTAATTTTAAGCCAATTCTTTTTAGGTATTCGGTCTAATTTATTGATATTGTAAAAGTAGAATAAGGTCATAAAAAATAAACCAATCGGAAATATCAAAGTAGCTCTATCAGATAGAAAAAAGAGACCCATAAAAAAAGACAAACTCATAAATATATAGATTAATCTACTATTTCTTCGTTTTTTAAGTTGAGTATCTAAAAGTTCTACTATTTTATAGTCATCTTTTTGTAGATAAGATTTTTTTGTCAAAAATTTATTAAGATACTCTTGCACGGTCTCTGAATATTTATTAAACTTCAACTCCATAAACATTTTTTCAAATTTTGGGTCTTTATCTATCTCATGCTCAACTTTATCACGAATTTTTTCATATTGAGCTACAATAGATTTTTCTAATCTTATAACCTGTTGTTGACACTCATTCTTAGAAAGTTTAGATTTTTGGATTTTTACATCCATTTTATCTCTTGTTATATATATATCATCTACAGTTTTTATAGTTTTAAAAAGGTCTTTTTCTAAAGCTCTATTAAAATCTATAGGTAATATATATTTATCTTTTACATCATTTAATGTTTCAATAGTTTTCTGTTCTTTAAAAGAGCCTCCTCTAACTAAACCTACAAGATTATTAACTGATAGTTTTTCACCTAACTTCTCAATCTCATTGACATCATAAAAATTTGGAAATATATAATTTAAAGATGGGCTTTTGTCTATAATAAGATTTTGGTAATCTGTAGGTAGAATATATTGTTTTTTTATCTCGGCTATCATATTCTCAAAATTTTTAGTATACTCATGGCTTTTACTCTCTTGCAATTTTTTTATATACTCATGAGCTTTATCATCTGATAAAATTGACCTGTCTAGTGTCTTTTCTAGCATATCTTTTCTAACATAAGAGTCTATCTTTTTCACTGTTCCAAAAAAATCTTTTTTTAACTCCAACATAAAATCACTAGGTAAAATTCTAGTATTTAGGAAGTGTAACTCATTAATATTACTCTGCTCCTCAAATGAACCATTTTTAGCCAAATCTACAATATCCAATGATATCTTTTTACTTATTTTTTTGAGTTCATCTATAGTATAGAGACGATAAATATTCTCTATAAATGAAAAATCAGTATCAGCTACAAGCTCTTGATAGTTATTCGGTAATAGATACTTCTCTTGATTTGTCAAAAAATATAGGTAGTTTAAAATCTTAGATTTAGTATTGGTTTTGTCTTGATTACTTTTCCAAAACTCTGTTATCTCATCTAGTATCTCTTTTGTATCACCAATTGATAAATCTGCAAATCGTTGATATGCCTCTTTTATATCTCTATCTTCAAATTCAATAGGTAGTAACTTTTCTAATGGTTGAAGTCTCAATATAGTTGTCTCTTTACAAAACTCTATTAGTTTAGCTCTCAATTTATGTATAGTTGAGGAGTATTTTTTATCTTTTAGTTGTTGAAAAATTTTTGAATTTTCGGGGTCTATAAAATCTTTTCTATTAAATAACAACTGTTTCTCTTTTGTATTATCCCATAAAGAGGTGTCTTCAAAATAGGCTAATAACGATAGATATATTACCAATTCAGAGAAATAATCTATCTTGTGATTTATCTTTTTTATATCGTTTTTATTTGGGTGTTGATACGCTTCAACTCCTACTACATCAATATTAAATCCATCTAATTTAGGTACATACAAAGAGTCGTAATCTATTAGTTTTAACTCTATATCTACACCATTATCTATAACCAAGATATTTTCATCTTGTAAATCACCATGAGCTATAGAGTTTTGATGTAAAATTTTTACCATTTTTAAAAATTCAGTAGCGAGTCTTTTTATAGCATGAGGATTTGATATATATTTATTAATATAATCTCTTATAGATAATCCTGTTATCCAATCCATATAGACAAAAGGATATTTAACTCCTTGCCATATTAATTTATCCTCAACATAATGAAAATTTACAAAATAGGGTAACTTTTTCTTTTTGAGATAGATATCAATCTCTTTATATCTCTCTTTTGACTCTCCTATCTCCTTTGTCCAAAATCTTAGAGCTATTTTATCATTTCCTATATAAATTGGAAAAACTTTTGAAAAACCACCTGTATGAGAGATTAATCCAACACCTTTCTTTTTTTGTATTGGTTTACCATCTTTTAAATAGTTATCTTTTATAAAAACCCTTATATTTTTTACAATACTTACATAATTACTATTTGATGGTAACATATAATTTTATCCTCTCTTTTTTTTCATAGCTTTTGTGATTGCATTTTTAAATTTATCATCAATCTTTTTGGTATCTATCTTTTTTATAGTTGTTGTTGAAAACTTTTTTTTCATCTCTTCTATAGATTTATCCATTTTATCATTATCTATAGTATCTGTTATTGGTTTACCTTTTACCGATTTTATCTTTTTAAATATCTCTGATACCTCTTTAAATTTATCTTTTATACACTCTTCTAATGGTTGTAACTTATCAATACTATTTTTAGAACAGTACTCTTCTAATTTTAGTGTGAGTTCTTGAATCTGTGATGAATAATCTGCATTTTTTAGGTGGATAAAGATTTTGGATTTTGTAGGGTTTTTAAAATCTTTCTCTTTAAAAAGAAGTCTCTGTTCTTGTCCTATTTTCCATAGTTTATTATCTATTGCATAGACCAAAAGAGATAAATATATAACTAATTCAGAGAAATAATCTATCTTTTTATTAATTTTTTTTGTACTGTTTTTTTTGGGATGTTGATATGACTCCACACCCATAATCTCTATATCAAAGTTTTTTAGATTT
>Ga0256827_10000887_pt1 | contig 18854 bp, 16 predicted proteins | sample CV84metaG_FD_185977 | JGI IMG/M metagenome (GOLD analysis project Ga0256827, IMG submission 185977) | Hydrothermal vent microbial communities from East Pacific Rise, Pacific Ocean - CV84 | ecosystem: Environmental > Aquatic > Marine > Hydrothermal vents | place: Pacific Ocean: East Pacific Rise... | reverse complement strand
AAAAAAGAGTATAATGATCTCAGTATAGATAAAGGTGAACAACTACTCCTCTCTCCTCAGCTATATTTCGCTGTAAATCCCTATAGTAGTATCCATTTGGGGATCAAATATGCATTTATAGGCAAGAGTAGGGTAGATGATAAAGTGGTCTCAAATAGTGGATCAAATATCTCATACTCTTTTGGTTCTAGTTATGAGATTAGCAGTAATACTATTATGAATATAACAGCAGAACATAGTAAACAGCTCAATATATCAAGAGATAGTCTATCTCTTGGATTCTCTTATAGTTTTTGATATTTATGAAAAAAAATACTGCTATAGCTATTATGATGTTCCCTATGGTGCTATTTTGCGATCTACATATAATCAATCAAGATCTTCATATAACAAAAAAAGTCAAATCATGGATAGAGTTCAAAAATCATAATCTTGTAAGACAACACTATGACTACTCTTGTGGAAGTGCCTCTTTGGCTACAATATTGCACTATTTTTATGATCAGAATATTAGCGAAAAGATTATATTAAAAGAGATATTAAACCACAAAGGTATCAATCAAAGAGCCAAAGAGTTGGAGCATGGAGAGGTTGCTCTATCTTTTTTTGAGTTGGGAGAGTATGCAAAAACCAAAGGTTTCAAGGCAATGGGTCTAGCGTTGGATCTGGAGTCTCTAAAAAAGCTAAAAATACCTGTTGTGCTATTTGTCAAGATAAGACAAGATGAACACTTTACAGTCTTTAGAGGAGTAGATAGTAACTATGTATATCTTGCTGATCCCTCACTAGGTAATATCAAGGTGAGCCTGTCTAAATTTAAAGAGATGTTCTACCAAAGAGATGACCTTAAATATCCTGGAAAATTGTTGGCAATACTCCCTATCGATAAAAATATAAAATCAAATAGAGAGTTTATGAAAAAAGAGGACTCTTCAAATATTATCTACAAAACAATATTAATGGAGTAGTTGATCTATACTCTTCTTTCATAAAATATAGATGCTAAACCTAGAGAAACTGCTCCAAAAAGTATTAAAACTCCTGACTCAAAAAGTATCGACTCTATCCCCATATTTCGTACAAATAGATCCAACATCCCCTCTAGCCCCCACGACATAGGAGAGAGCATAGCAAGATCTTGCATCATAGGAGGCATCACAATAGTAGGTATCATAATACCGCCCACTGCACCCATAATCACATTGCTCAGTGATCCAATAGTCGAAGCCTCTTCGATAGTTCTCATAAGAGTAGAGAGTAGTATCGCAAACCCTATAGCTCCAAAGCTAATCCCTAGGCTCATCACCAAGAGAGCCAATAGGTTCACGTCTGCTACCTCTAGCCTATCACCTCCCAAAAGAGGCACTATAAACATCCCTACCAATATCATAACAGCAAGTTGTAGTTGGTTGATGATCATATAAGGGATAGTTTTAGAGATAAAGAGAATAAATTTGGAGCTATTGATAGCTTTGAGTCTAGCAAAAGTACCATCGTTGCGTTCTGTAATAAAGAGTGTAGAGATAGGTATAATAACAAAAAACATAGAAAATACTATCCACGCAGGTACATTCTGTTGAGTAGCTGTAGGTATATCACTTTTGTTGGCACTCTTATATAGATAGTGAGTGTGGATCATATCACTCAGAGTAGAGGCTTTGACGCTATCGTTGTACATAGTCATAGAGTCTACCATCTTTTTGATCTTTAGAGCCATGATTTTTTGAGCCATTTTAGATTCAAAATAGAGCTTCTCATGAGCCTTTGTCATAGGCGAAGTATATATCTCCAAAAGATCTTTGGCTTCTATCTTATATAGATTTTTAGAAAAATTAGAGTTGATTACTAGAGTAAATTTATACTGCTCATTTTTGGTTAACTCTTTTGCCTCATCAAGATTTTTTTTTAGTATAAATCTTAGATTTTTATAATCTTTTAATTTTTCTATAAACTTTTGAGACTTTTTATCTTTATCAAGATCTACAATGAGATACTCTATATTGGCATTGGTATACTCTTTGTATATATCTTTGAGTGCTAGTGACATAACCAAAATAAATATGCTAGGCATAATAAAGAGAGCCATCAATGCACTCCTATTACGAAGCAGGGCGATGGACTCTTTTTTGAGTGCGTAGTATAGTTTCAATTTTTTACCTTGTTTTTAAAAAAGATTATATCTTAATCTAGCCAAAGAGCCAAAAGATTACATTATATAAAATAATGTATAATTCGACAAAAATTAACCATATACAGGATGTATCAAGATGACAAAAGTAGGAATACTAGGTAGTACAGGAAGAATGGGTGGACACCTTATTAGCAATGTACTAGAGACAGATGGATTAGAGTTGAGTGTTTTACATGTTTTTGATGAGCTAAAAATAGCAGTACCAGAGAGTGTTCTTATTACTAATAATATGCAAGTATTTTTAGAAAACTGTGATGTTGTGATTGATTTCTCTGCTCCTGTTGCTACGCAAGATCTTCTTGAATCTTCTCTTAAAAATCCTACTCCATTGGTGATTGCAACGACTGGATTTACGCCCCATCAAGAGAATCTTTTAGCTGAGGCTAGTAGAGAGATGCCTGTACTCTACTCATCAAATATGTCAGCAGGTATTGCTCTTTTGAAGCAACTAGTAGAGCAGGTATCTGCAACACTCAAAGATTTTGATATAGAGATAGTGGAGCAACACCATAGACACAAAGTAGATGCACCTAGTGGGACGGCTCTCACTCTAGCTGAGTTTGCTGCCAAAGGTCGAGGTAAAGATATAGATAATGTTCGTATCTCAGGAAGAGATGGTCAGATTGGAGCTAGAACCAAAGATGAGATCGCTGTAATGGCTCTTCGTGGTGGTGATATTGTAGGTAGACATACTGTTGGATTTTATAACGATGGAGAGTTTTTGGAGCTAAATCATACAGCTACTAGCCGTGAGACTTTTTCTAAAGGTGCAGTGAGGGCTGCGGGATGGATAGTCAATCAGGAGAATGGTTTTTATTCGATAAATGACTGTTTAGGTATATAAGTATGTGTGCTATCGTTGGTGTTTATGGGACAGAAGATGCATCTAAAATAGCCTATTATGCTCTTTTTTCTATGCAACATCGTGGTCAAGAGGCGACAGGGATCTCCTCTGTGGATGAAGGGAAAATTCATCTAATCAAAAAAAGAGGATTAGTCACTGATGTCTTTCGTGAAGATAGACTCAATAAGCTACAAGGTTCTTGTGCTATTGGTCACAATCGTTACTCTACAGCAGGAGATGACTCTATATTGGATGCTCAGCCTGTTTTTGCCAAGTATAAACTAGGTGAGATCTCAGTCGTTCATAATGGAAATCTTGTCAACAAAAATGAGGTTCGTAATGATCTTATTGACAATGGTGCGATCTTCCAAACAGGGATGGATACAGAAAATATAGTTCATCTTGTAGCCAAAAGTCAAAAAAATAAGCTCAAAGCACGAATCAAAGATATGCTCACTAAAATAGAGGGTGCTTATTGTCTAGCAATACAGAGTCGAAGCAAAATGTTTGTTGTAAGAGATCGTTTTGGAATCCGTCCATTAAGTCTTGGAAAACTCAAAGATGGTGGTTGGATCGTAGCTTCTGAGACTTGTGCTTTTGATCTTGTAGGTGCTGAGTTTGTTCGTGATATTAAACCAGGGGAGATGCTTGTCTTTGAAAAGAACAAAGAGCCAAAATCTGAGATGATTTTTGAACCTGATCCTCACCCTTGTGCTTTTGAGTATATATACTTTGCACGACCCGACTCTATCATCGATGGCAAAAATGTCTACATGAAACGCTTGGAGATGGGTAGACGATTAGCCCTAGAGACTCCTGCTGATGTTGATTTAGTATTGCCTGTTCCTGATTCTGGAGTAGCTGCAGCTAGAGGATTTGCAGAGGGTCTTGGTGTCCCATTTGAGATGGGAATTGTCCGAAACCACTATGTAGGACGAACTTTTATTGAGCCTACCCAAGAGATACGAGAGCTAAAAGTCAAACTAAAACTCTCTCCTATCAGAGAGTTGATTGCTGGAAAAAGGGTTGCTATTGTGGATGACTCTTTAGTGCGAGGAACAACCTCCAAGCAGATTGTCAAGATGCTCAAAGAGGCAGGGGCTATAGAGGTACATATGCGTATCGCTGCTCCTGAGATCAAATACCCTTGTCGTTATGGGATTGATACCCCAACCAAAATAGAGCTTATCTCCTCTAAATACTCCCCTGCAGAGATCGCTGAGAAGATGGATGCTGATTCTTTAGGATTTTTATCTATAGAGGGATTGATTGCCTCTTTGGGAGAAGAGAGTAGATACTCTTTGGTAAGTTTTGATGGTAACTATTTTGCTGGTGGAAATGAAGACAGTTTAAGTTGTGGTGATTGTTAATAGCATAGAGGGGAATCTCCCCCCTCTAATTAAAAGTTTACAAGTCCTTGAAAAGTGTTTATAAGCATACTCTTCTCTTTTACATTATCTAGCTCTTCTCCAAGTTTTGTAGTACTGACTACTGAACGCCCTATGATGCGTTTTTTACCATTTGTTAATCGTACACCCCAGTAGTTATGCATAATGATAGGTTCATTGTTTCTCTGACCTACATATAGTGTGATATGTCCAGGTACAAAGAGAAGCGAACGACAAGGTTTACCATAAGATAGAATCATCTCTGCTTTTTCCATTTTGTTTAGACCTTTTAGAGAGATAAACTCTCCATCACTCTCTTTTGCTTGTTGAGAGGAGTTTCTAGGTAGATATATTCCAAAAGGAGCAAAGAAATCACGAGTGAGTGCTGAGCAGTCTCTTGTTTGCATCTTTCCTCCCCAACCATAAGGCTCATTGACTAGTTGCTTTCCTATATAAGCAATATTGAACTGGTTAAATTTAATTGGTTTTTTTGCGATGAGGTTGACCTCTGTAGGCTTAAAGCTTTTTATAATAGCATAATTTTTCTCTCCTTTCTCTGCTACTAGATATCTTTTACCAGACTCATCCATAGGAAATATAGTTCCTAGTTTAACTAGAGAGATAATCTCTCCATCATCTATAATATTTAGATCATCTGTTGTCACTATGCCATAAGTACCTGTCTGAAACTTCTCTTGAAATTTGAGTGTGACAAATGCCATATCTTCTACTTTTATCCAACCAAATGCAAATGCTGTTTTTGCATAAACCCACTTTTTATCTTTTGAGAAGTGGGATACAAAGAGAGGTGTATTCATATGAATTGAGCTATTTTGATTGTAATCAAAAGGAAATCCCTCTCCTGCACGATTTGTGTTGTAGTAGAACTCTTTTGATGTAGGATAGAGTTTTAGATCGGTATGTTTTGTCGTAATAGCAGGAAGAGAGAGGCTCTCATAGGCATCAAAATTTGAGTTTTCAATCTGTTTTTTGAACCAGCTTTTAGAGATTCTCTGCCCATATCGTCTATACATTTTTCTCTTTGCAAACATAAATTGCCATGTCTTCTCACCCTCTTCGAGGTTCATAGATGTGATCTGCCAAGGCTCAAAATATTTATCGTTGTATCGACTATCATAATCTAGCTGTTCTTCCCTAGTCATAGGCTCAGCCTGTTGACTAAACGCATTTAGATTTTGATCTATCTCTATAGTATCTCTAATCTGATTTGAGGGCATAGTATCTATTGCACTAGTTGCTCTCTCTCCTATTGTTAATATAGTGTCAGAAAGAAGTGAAGTTGTTAATGTTGTGATAATTCCAATAGTAAAAATAATTTTTTTCATAAATGCTCTTTTTTAATTTTATTATAGTTAAAAAAAGAGCCAAATTGTGTAGAAAGCTTTGTTCTTTGGGTGTTTATGGATGTTTTTTTACAAAAATGAGAACAGATTACACAAGAGTATAAATCTATTATTATAAATTATTCTTATCTAATTGTATATATAGCTTAGATGTTCAATCTTCTTTCCCATGTTAAGCAGAGTCATATCTGCCAAGACTAGTGCCATCATCGCTTCACATACTACAGATCCTCGTATTGCTACACAAGGGTCATGTCTCCCTTTGAGTTCAAAGTCTATCGCTTGATTATCTTTAGTAACAGTCTTTTGAGATTGAAAGATAGATGGAGTTGGTTTAAAATGTGTTTTGACTATCAGATCATCTCCATTGGAAATTCCACCCAAGATACCACCTGCATGATTGCTTTTAAATCCATCAGGTCTGATCTCGTCATTGTTTTGGCTTCCTTTTAGGTGAGTAGATGCTACTCCATCTCCTATCTCTACAGCTTTAGCTGCATTGATTCCCATCATAGCTTCTGCTAAAATAGCGTCTAGCTTATAGTATAGTGGCTCACCTAGCCCTATAGGCATACCTTTTGCTATAGTCAAGACTACACCACCTACTGAGTCATGCTTGTTTTTAGCTGATAAGATAGCCTCTTCCTGTTCTGCCTCTACAGCTTGATCAAGAGCGTAAAGTTTACTCTGTTTGGCATAATCAAAATCATATGAGTCTGCTTTGATACCATCTACTTCACATAGTCCAGATTCTATCTTTATCCCTATGGTTTTGAGCATTAGTTTGGCTATTGCTCCTCCTGCCACTCTCGCAGCCGTCTCTCTAGCAGAGCTTCGTCCCCCACCACGGTAGTCTCTGATGCCATACTTGTGATAGTAGGTAAAGTCAGCATGTCCTGGGCGAAATAGATCTTTGATATTATCATAATCTCGGCTCTTTTGATTGGAGTTAAAGATCACCATCATTATAGGTGTTCCTGTACTGAATCCTTCAAATGTACCTGAGAGTATCTCTACTTTATCATCCTCTTTTCTAGCTGTCTCTAGTTTGCTTTTTCCTGGTTTTCTTCTATCTAGTTCAGACTGTATAAATTTCTCATCTATAGTCAATCCAGCAGGTACTCCATCTACTATACACCCTAGAGCCTTTCCATGAGACTCACCAAAAGTGGTTATAGTAAAATTTTTTCCAAATGTATTCAATATTTTATCCTTGCAGTTTTCTTAGAGCAATCTCTGCTGCTCTCTGTTGTGCCTCTTTTTTGCTTCTTCCAATAGCTGAAGATACGCTTCTATTTTGTAATAGTATCTCAATCTCAAACTCTTTTTTGTGATCAGGTCCAAAAGCACGAACCATCTTATATGTTGGTGTTTCACCAAACTCTGCTTGAGTTAGCTCTTGTAGAGTAGTTTTAAAATCTTTTGAGAGAGAGTTTAGGTCAATAGTCTCATAACTCGCTTCGATAAGGTCTACTGCTACTCTTGATGCGTCTTTTAGTCCACTCTCTAAGTATATAGCTCCAATGATAGCCTCAAACGCATTAGATAGAAGTGATGGCTTTGTTCTCCCACTATTATTCTCTTCTGCTGCTGATATGAGTATAGAGTCTCCTAGATTTATATCTAGTGCAAGTTTTGCAAACCCTTTTTCATTTACCAAAGAGGCTCGAATCTTTGAGAGAAGACCCTCATTCTCCTTTGGAAACTTGTTAAAGAGGTACTCCCCTACGATTAAATCTAGAACAGCATCACCCAAAAACTCTAAACGCTCATTGTTATAAGATTTTTTATAACTTTTATGCGTGAGTGCTTCGGTGATGAGATCATCCCTGCTGAACTTATAGTTTAAAGCTTGTTCTAAAGCTTTGAATTGACTCATTTTTTTCCTTTTAGTATATTTTTTAGTTATCTTCTCTTTGAAGCTTTTAAAATTTTAGCTGTTTTTTAGAGAAGAGAGTAGCCTGTTAGGGGTCGTTTTTTTGAAAGAGAAACCTTTACTTGGATAGTATCTATAGCATAACACTTTGGACAGCGTTCAAAAGAGATGGGAAAGTGCTGTTTGCATCTCCTACATCCATAATTGAAATTTAAATCTACATCAAAGCTACCACCTTTTTGAGCAGCATTAATAGTGTCAATCGCGAAAATACCACTAGTAATTAAGTCATCTTTTACCTCTAAAATTCCTTTTGCAATATAAATACTTTTTAGTATTTCATCTTGTATGATTATATCAAAATTGAGGTTCGAAGAGGGTAAGAACCATAAAATATCGAGGATTAAATCAACTTTTGTTACATCTAAAACACTCCATGCTTTTTCTCTATCTAGCTTGAAAAGTTCTTGTATAACTCTTCTATATGGATAGCTACCATTTTCTATAAAATTCAAGAGTCTCTCTACCTTCTCTTTTGACTCTATATCTCTATTTTTCAAAAAAGTAGATAGTTTTAGATGTGCTTGAAGAGTTGTCGCATCTTCACCTAATAGTTGTAGGGGTTTTATTATCTCATTTGCTAGATCATACTCATTGAGAAGTTCATAGACAACCTCTAGATGATAAAGGGCCTCTTTATTTCTTGGATGTTTATGTAGAATTTCCAAAAAGACAGACTCTGAGCGTTTTAAAAAACCAGCTTTTAGGTAAGTCTCTCCTAACCCCTCTAGCAGATGCTCTTTTTGTGAAAAAACCTGAATATTTTCAATAAGATAGAGGTATATACTAATAGCTTTTTGATACTCTCCTTGAGTCTGAAAAGTATTTGCGAGTAGAGATAGAGGGGTGATTAGAGTGGTCTCAAAAGGTAATTTTTCAATATCTAGTGTACACTCATCTGTTTTTATTGTTCCTAAAAAGTTTTTTAAACTTTTTTTCTGTTGCTCCTCTTTGTAGTTTCCCATAATAGAAGAGACAATAGCAACAACCAATACAAGTAGAGTAATGATTAGGATGCTAAAGAGTGGATCACTGTGAGCAGGAAGAATCTTATCCAAAAAATGTACCTTTTTTGATATATTTTAACATAATTACTTATAAGAAGTGGTAATTAATATGAATTACAATAGTATTAATTTGATTTGTAACTATAATTTTTCTTATCTAAAAAATTAATAAATATTTTTTATATTATTGCACGATTATAACACACGAAGCAGTTATACTAGCACCATAAGAGAGGTAGTTTTTTTCTTCCTAATTTTTACTATCTCTCTTCTATACGCTTTTACTTTATACTATTTAAATACAAGTCCCATAAGGAACGGTAAAAGTCTTTTACAATCTAAATAACTAGTCTTTTTTGCCTATCGACTAGTTATTTATTCTCTTCATTTAAACCAATTATACTCATAAATCTACCACTGCACCCTTGCTCTTTTCTATAAGAGAAATAGTTATCTACTTGACAGGCTGTACATATATTGGATAGCTCTATATTCTCCTCTTTTAGTCCCGCTTTGAGTAGTTGTAATCGATTGATAAGGGGTAGATCCAACATATACTTATCTCCTTTAATGTCAAAAGCATTTGGTATTTCAAAGAAGTGTTTTGCTACATCTTCACCCACTTCATAACAGCATCGTCCAATAGATGGAGCAACTCCTGCAATAATATCTTTAGGATTAGATCCAAACTCCTTTATCATCTTATTTACTGTCTTGAAGAGTATCTCTTTTTTTGTTCCATTCCATCCTGCATGAACCGCAGAGACTACCTCTTTTTGGGGATCAAATAGAAGTATAGGTACACAATCAGCAGTGAGTATAGTGAGCATGATGTTTTTTTGGTTGGTGATGAGTGCGTCACACTCTCTTATAGCTTCGGACTCATCTCTCCACCCTTGACTACTATTTTGAGTGATAATTTGAATATTGGCACTGTGTGTTTGGTTTGCTACAATAAATCTCATATGGGGGAACTTCTGTTGAAGAAGCTTCCTATTTTGTAAAATTTTACTAGGCTCTTCATTGGTATGAAGAGCTAGTGAGAAGTCATACTCACAAGATCTATCTTTTTGTGTAATAAAATGAGTACAATTGTGATATGTTGATAAGTTTTGAAACTTCATAACTTTAATAACCTTAATGCTCTGTCAAAGAGGAGTCTTTATCAATATCATTATAGATCATATCTCTAAGTCTCTCTTGATATCCCTCTAACTCACACACTTTCATATCCGTTACTCCATCTTTGAACGCCGCTTGTGCTACAGCAGAAGCAACCCATACCAGAGCCTCTTTTGAAAATGGCTTAGGGATGATATGTTTTCGTCCAAATTTTAGATCGGGATCATTATACGCTGCTTTTACATAATAAGGTACAGGCTCTTTTGCCAAATTAGCAAGTGCTTTTGCTGCTGCCATCTTCATATTTTCAGTAATCTTTTTTGCTCCAACATCTAACGCTCCTCTAAATATAAAAGGAAATCCTAATACATTATTGACTTGATTTGGGAAGTCACTTCGCCCTGTTCCTGCAATAATATCAGGTCTAACTTCTTCTATTATATCTGGTGTGATCTCTGGAGTTGGGTTTGCACAAGCAAAAACAATAGCATCTTTTGCCATAGTTTTGATCATATCTTGAGTGACCAAATTTCCAGAAGAGAGACCTAGCATCATATCTGCTCCATTCAGTGCATCTTCTAGTGTTCTATCTTCTGTCTCTATTGCAAACTCTTTTTTGTATTTATTTAGGTCATCTCTTCCACTATGAATTACTCCTTTTGAGTCCAACATTACGATGTGTTTTGCTCCAAGCTGTTTATACATCTTTGCAGAAGCAATTCCTGCTGCACCTGCCCCAATGACAACTATTTTGATCTCTTCGATTTTCTTATCAGCTAACTCTATTGCATTAAGAAGTCCTGCTGAGGTTATTATAGCTGTTCCATGTTGATCATCATGAAAAACAGGAATATCTAGTCTATCTTGAAGCTTTCTCTCTATCTCAAAGCATTTAGGTGCAGCTATATCTTCAAGATTTATACCTCCATATGTATCAGAGATCGCAGCACATACATCAACAATTTCATCTACTTCATGAACATTTAATATAACATCTACAGCATCAACATTTGCAAAGGTCTTAAATAGTACAGCTTTACCTTCCATAACAGGTTTCCCTGCTAATCCCCCAATATTCCCAAGCCCTAAAACAGCTGTTCCGTCAGAAATAACTGCTATAGTGTTACCTTTATTTGTATATTTGTATGCGAGAGATGGGTTTTTTTCAATCTCCAAGCATGGAAATGCTACACCTGGAGTGTATGCCATTGACAACTCTTTTTGTGTTTTACAAGCTTTTGTAATTAGAGTACCTGTTTTGCCTTTTATATGATAATCTAAGCTCTCTTGTTCAAATTGATCCACGGTTTATCCTTAACTATTTTTTAAAGTGAAATTTTATCATAACAATATATAATCTTTCTTGTTGGGAGAGCTTTATTTTTCTAAAAATAAAAAATTAAGCCATCTTTTTTAAGATTATAAAATTTTATGCTACAATAGATTAATAATATTTTAAGGAGGAGTATTTATGAACTATAGGAGTATAGTGTTATTTTCGATGTTTTTTTTAATGGGTTGTTCTACTAAACATCAGATTAATATTGGTGAAATCTCACTGCAAGAGGAGAGAGCTTTGGAGGAGGACTCTTCTATAGATAGATATATGTCTTTTACCCAAGAGTATTATGATAATAAACGCTATCCAGTTGCTGAGTATTGCGAAGATAAACGAGCTATTTTATTAGATGATAAATTCTCTACAGAGACCTATCTCAAAGTTACCAATGAGAGAACCAAGCAGAATCGCGTAGGTAAATACCCCATATGGTTCTTGGTTAATGATGATGAGCATGATATAAGATGTATCAAAAAGAGTGCCAACTTTATCAATGAAGAGCCATTTGTTGTAAGTGGTAGTGATAATCTAAGTGTAAAACTATTGCAGAAGAATAAAGAGGAGAAAAGAGTCCCTGTAAAAGAGCTAGGGATACTTATAGATTTTGTAGGATTGGTAGTTCCTCAAACAGCAAACTTTTTACTCAAAAGCTCAAATCTTATCAATGATCCAATCACAAGAAACTATCTAAATACAATGGAAAATGCCTTTAAAAATGGTGACCTAGATGGTACAAAAAGTCGTGATTTTGATACTAAAACCTCATCTATAAAAGTTAAGCTATATGTTCCTGAAGAGCAAAAAAAGAGGGAACTTGGGTATATTCTCCTCAAACCAAAATATCGTACTACTCTATCTACTGTTGATATTCGAGATGGTGTTCCCAATTTTAGATATATATATACTAGCCAAGACCCTCGTATAGAAGATATTATGAACTATCAGCTCAAATCAAAAGGGATAAGCGTAGGACGAGAGATTGATAACTTTAAGCATGTGGCAGGAGAGCATATTATCGAGGCATTAAGCTCTTTTAATGTCCACCTTCTTAACCGTTTTACCAGTTATGATAGAGGCTTGATCTTGGCACTAGCACTTAGACAGAGTGATCTCTATAGGGGTTTTGCTCAATCGATTAGAGCCAATGATCTTCCAAGAGTAAAGGGGTATCTCTCTATTTTAAATCTCAAAGACAACCCTCTACATGACCTGAGTAAGCTTCTAAAAGTGACAGGGGTTGAGTATTATACTCTCATGTATAGAGCAAATCAGATGATTAATAGTGCAGATTCAACTCATGAGGAGGAGATCAAAGAGCAAGAACGCATTAAAGAGGAGGAGGCGAGACGACAGATCGAGCTTCAAGGTATCGAGAACTTCTTACTCCCTGTGGCAAGATGGAGCTATATCCCTAGGATGTTTGATCCCAAAGTAGAGATTGTTGATACACAAAATAGTAAATATAGTATTAAAGATCTCCAAGATGATTATAATAGAGAAGATGATGTTATCTCATATGGCTGTTATGTCAATCTACAAAACTCTTTAAGAGGAGGAGTAACTGTTCAAGATTATCTGATCCATCCAAACTATACAGATGGAGTCAAGTATAACTATATGGCTATATCACTAGATGAAGATAAAAAGATCAGTACCTTTTTCTATAAGTTTACCTCCAATGGAAATCTAAAGATAACCAAAATACTTATTGACAAAGAGAATTATTTTATCATGAAAGAGAGACTAAAAGGGATACTGAATACTCAAAGAGCCAAAATGTGTAGTCAATCTATTTTGTCTCAACTATAGAGTTTAAGAGAGTTACTCTCTAAACTCGATAGGGATTCGGATAAAGTCACATACTCTTTGTGGGTCGGTTGTGCCTTTATCACAGAGTGCCATAACAAAGCTTGATCTAGTTGGTAGCTCTTCTCCTTCATAGTTTGCAGACTCATCTAAAAAAAATCCATCACAGGTAAAAGTATAACCCTCTAATGCTTGACAACTCCCACTATAAGATGAGCTAAAGTCTGCAAGAGAGATTGTCCGATATTGGACATATGTTTGTCTTCCATTAAAAAAATAGTAGCTGATATTCTGAACATATAGAGAGTTGTTCCAGTTGAGTTCAAAGCTAAACTCACTATTCTCTTTTACCATTGCTATATTGTTCTCTACAGGAAGCCCTCCTTTAAATATAAGGCTACTAATTTGAGCAGAACGATCACTACTACTATTTCTTGCATAAGAGGCATCTGCCGTTAGTGTTATCTCCTCATCAGTATAGTTAATATCTTTAATTGTTGTAGCAATAGGAGGCGTTTCTATCTCATCATCTATCTCTATTTCTGCTTCTACTTCCGCTTCTGTTTCCGCTTCTGTTTCTGTTTCAATCTGAACAAGGGAGCTATTTATCTCTGAGATATTAGCCTCTTTTACTATATGGTTATTAGTTCCTGATCCACAAGCAACAAAAATAGGAAGAAGGGATGAGGTCAAGAGTAAGAAGTTCTTTTGTGATAAAAACATGATAAGGCCTTTTTAAAGATTTTATCTTTATTTGACTTATATTGTAATTTTGGATGATGTTATTTAGTGGTGACCCCTAGGAGACTCGAACTCCTGTAACATGGATGAAAACCATGGATCCTAACCACTAGACGAAGGGGCCACTAAATAAAAAGGAGATAAGTTAAAAATGGTGACCCCTAGGAGACTCGAACTCCTGTAACATGGATGAAAACCATGGATCCTAACCACTAGACGAAGGGGCCATTTAACAACTTATGGACGAAATTATAACTAAATAATCTTAAAATTTTATTAAATTATATGTAATAAAGAAAAAACCCTATTTTAGCTATACTTTTAAAAAAGGATTTACAAAATAATGATAAAAAAAATAGTAATCTTATCAATAGCTTTTTTGCTCTTTGATGGATGTACAGGTAAGCAGTTTGTTGAGAAAAAGAATCAAGAGAGTGCCTTTATAAAGATCAAAGCACCCAAAATGAGATACGCAGGAATGGGCTTTATATATAAGAGTAGTGCTGGTGTCAAAGTAGAGGTTTATAGTATGGGACAACCTATTGTAAGTCTAGATATTAATGCCCAAAATGTATGTATGTCTCTCTTTGAGTGCATGAAGAGAGAGGATTTTAATGCCAAGATGCTTCACGCCTCTTATCCTGCACCTCTGCTAGAACATATTTTTAAATCTCAGCCGATATTCAATAAAGAGGGCTATGAGAAACAGAAAGATGGATTTGTTCAAACCATAAAAAAAGATAAAGATTATGAAATAACCTATTCTGTTATAAGTGGAAAAAGAACTTTTCATGATACAATAAATAAAATAACTATAGAGGTAAGAGAACAATGAAATTTGTAGGGGCTCATGTGAGTGCTAGTGGAGGGGTAGATAATGCTCCACTTAATGCTATAAAAATAGGAGCAAAAGCGTTTGCTCTGTTTACCAAAAATCAGCGACAGTGGATTGCTAAACCGTTAGAGGAGAAGATGATAGAGAGCTTCAAGTCCAATCTAGCCAAATCTGGTGTTGATCCAAAGCATGTACTCCCTCACGATAGCTATCTGATCAATCTAGGTAATCCTGATGTTGAGAAGCTAGAAAAATCAAGAGATGCCTTTATAGATGAGATCAAAAGGTGTGAACAGTTAGGTCTAAAGCTTTTAAACTTTCACCCAGGAAGTCATCTAGTCAAAGTGGGCAAGAGAGACCCTGAGTATGCAGATAAGATCATGGAAGCAGAGCTAAATTGCCTAGATTTGATCGCTGAGTCTATGAATCTAGCTATCGAAGCTACAAAAGATATAGATGTCAAATTAGTGATAGAGAATACAGCAGGGCAGGGTACAAATTTAGGATATAAGTTTGAGCATTTAGGTCATATTATCAATAAGGTAGAGGATAAGAGTCGAGTAGGGGTATGCTTAGATACTTGTCACACTTTTACAGCAGGGTATGATCTTCGTACGCGAGATGCTTATGATCAGACAATGGATGAGTTTGAACGCATAGTAGGGTTTGAGTATCTAAGTGGTATGCATATCAATGACTCAAAACCAAAACTAGGTAGCCGTGTTGATAGACACCACTCTTTGGGTGAGGGAGAGATAGGCTGGGATGCATTTAGATTTATTATGAATGACCCCAGAATGGATGATATTCCACTAATATTAGAGACGATTAACTCTGATATTTGGGATCAAGAGATTGAAGCGTTATACAAACTAATTGAGGAGGTGTAGTTGAAAGAATATGAGGTGATAGCACTGTAGCGTGGGTATCTGTTTTTATAGATACCGAATATTTAACTATTCAAAGGAGAAAATATGAATCTATTAATCAAAGGAGTAGCTCTTAGTCTGCCCCTATTTTTGTTTTTGGGTTGTGGAGATGACCTATCTAAACCAAGTAATGAAGAGATAGTCAAGGGTGGAGAGATGGTGGTCAACTTCTCTGCTCAAAGTATGAAAAAGTCACTTATGGCAAAAGGTGCAGTGGATGAGAACACCCCTGTATTTGGATACAAAGCTTATAAAGTTCCATACACCACAACAGATGAAGAGGGAGAAGAGGTCGCAGTATCAGGACTTTTTGTAGTCCCTACAGGTATGCCTCCTGCTGTTAGTCAGATAGGTCTATCGATGGTGAGTGATGATCATGGTACGATTTTCGCCAATATCGAAGCTCCTACTGTTCATGGAGATGTTTATGGTACACCTGATGGATCTGCTATCTTGTTGACCTCTTTGGGTGGGTTTGCCACACTTCAATCAGACTATATTGGTTTTGGTGCGTCCAATGATCACTATCATCCATTTATTCTCAAAAAATCACTAGCAACAGCTACAGTTGATTTTATAAAAGCAGTCAAAACTTTTGCAACGGATAATGATATTAAACTTAACAATCAGCTCTTTTTGACAGGCTATAGTGAGGGTGGATATGCATCAATGGCAACTCTACAAAAGATAGAGTCTGATGGAGAGTTGCAGGTGACTATGGCTGCTCCAATGGCAGGGCCATATGATGTCAATAGAACAGCATTTGGTGTTCTCTCTAGTGAGACACTAGGTGTTCCCTCATTTATGGCAGATTTTGGTTATGCTTATGGAAAAGCTTATGGAGAGGAGATCTCATCTATTATTAATGAGCCTTACGCTTCTAAGTTGCCTACTCTTTTTGATGGCTCTATCGCTAGAGATCTAATCGATCCTGAATTGAGTACCGATACAACAGGAGAGACTGGACTTTATAATCCTACTTTTGTTGGGTCATTTTTTTCTGATCCTAACTACTGGTTTAGAGAAGCTGTGGTTGAGAACTCTGTCCATGCTTGGTCACCTCAAACTTCTGTGAGATTGGTTCACTGTGAGGGTGATGATGTAATCCCTTATGGAATCTCTCAGATCACAGAGTTGACTATGAAGGCAATGGGTGCAAAAGATGTTAAGTTGATGTCTGTAGAGGCAACATTGGGGTTACCACAAAAAGTGGGACATGCAGAGTGTGGAACATTTGCTTATAGTCTAACAACAAAGATGTTTGCTAATGTCAGAAAATTAACCATTGGGTATTAGGAGGCGATGATGAAAAAGATAATAACACTAAGTATATTAACAAGCTCTTTGGTTTTAGCAGGTGCGTATAAAGTACCAGAACAGTCACTCAACTCAATGGCTCTAGGGGCTACTTATGTAGCACATACAGATGGTGCAGATACAGCCTATTTTAACCCTGCTAATATGGCATTTTTGAGTGATGATCAGCAGTTTATGGAGGTGGGACTTACTTGGGCTCATCTCTCTAGTAACACATTTAGAGGGCAACAGGCATTCTCTGCTACAGAGGTCTATTCTGCTGATGGAAATTCCGAAGTTGAAGATCTTCAACTTCCATATCTTCATTATGTCTCCAATCCGTTGGCTAATGGTCTTCGTTGGGGTGCAAGTTTGACAGTTCCTGGGGGACTTACCAAGCGATGGGAGACCCCTTATCAGAAACTTTCAGCCGAAGAGTTTACCCTTAAAGTAATTGAACTTAATCCCGTAGTCTCTTATAAAGCTATGGATAACCTAGCGATTGGTGGTGGTCTAAGAGTGATCTACTCCGAAGGGGTAGTATATAGTGATGGTTCAGGGACTACCAAACCTGTCAAGAGAGAGATGGAGGGTGATACTATAGAGTATGGGTATAATCTAGCTCTAACATATAAGCCTATGCCTTCTATGAATATGGCTATGACCTATCGATCCAATATCGACCTAAAAGAGGAGGGTAAAGCAAACCTCTATATGGGAGATATGGGTAGACAGTATGATGCAGAGGTAACTGTACCACTACCCGCAGCGTTAAATCTAGCAGTGAGTAACACTTGGCAAGATCGATATACATTAGAGTTTAACTATGAGAGAACCTACTGGTCAGAGTATAAAGATCTTGATTTTAACTATGGCTCTCCTCTGCAACCAGCCTCTCTATCACCTGTATTTGATGATCCAAAAACTAAAAATTGGAAAGATACCAATACCTATAGATTAGGTGCGACTATAGATTTTGATAATCTCACATTGATGATGGCATATGCCAAAGATGAATCACCTATATCAAAAAAACATGTGAGTTATGAACTCCCTGATAGCGATGCGAACATCTACTCAATTGGACTTCGGTTTGATACTGATGAAGCTCTCTCTTGGGGTTTTGCCTATCTTCATGATGCCAAAGATAGCCTTACTCTCAAAGCTGGAGAGAATGATAACGGTATCATTGGTAAATTCTCCGATGGAGGAGCGGAACTCTTTACTGTAGGGCTAAGTTACAAGTTCTAAATATAACATGATAGACAAAGCATCAGAAGAGAATCTAAAAAATAGTATAGATATTGTAGATATTATCTCTAACTATATCGAGGTGAAAAAGGCAGGGGCAAATTTCAAAGCCAACTGCCCTTTTCATGGAGAGAAGACACCAAGCTTTGTGATCAGCCCATCCAAGCAAATTTATCACTGTTTTGGTTGTCTCTCCCCAACTGAAGAGATTAGAACCGATAGAGGTCTAAAAGAGATACAAAATATAGTAGTTGGAGATGCTGTTTTTGCTTCCAATGGAAAGATGACTAAAGTTGTTGAAACTCTAAAACATAAACCTCAATATGGAATGTTGAAGTTTAAATCAGACTTGATTAATGATTGGTCTGTTTTTACTAAAAATCATGATATGTTAATTGTCTCCAAAGAGGAGGCATTTAATAACCTTCCCTATATTAGAGCTGAGAAGTATAGAGATCAAAAGTTCTATGGTGTTATCAAAAAAAGAAAACATATTAAACCAATTGTCCTAAAGAGTAGGGTTGTTTTTGCAGAAGATATTAAAAAAGGTGACTACTTTTTATATCCTGTAGATAGAGAGATCTCCGATAAAACGGAGATAGAGTTAGGCTCTTTTTGGGAAAAGAAAAAATTTGGTCCAAATGTCTCCAAAATTAATTCTGTAAAAATAAGCCCCGATTTAATGTGGTTATTTGGACTATATGTAGCTGAAGGTAGTACCTATAGGGGTGGGATTAAGTTCTCATTGCACTCAAAAGAGTTAGATTATGCCAATAGGGTTGTCTCAACTCTAAAAAATAGTTTT
>Ga0256827_10000886_pt1 | contig 18862 bp, 15 predicted proteins | sample CV84metaG_FD_185977 | JGI IMG/M metagenome (GOLD analysis project Ga0256827, IMG submission 185977) | Hydrothermal vent microbial communities from East Pacific Rise, Pacific Ocean - CV84 | ecosystem: Environmental > Aquatic > Marine > Hydrothermal vents | place: Pacific Ocean: East Pacific Rise... | reverse complement strand
TGCATTTTGGACACTTTTTTTTGCATAAAATTAAAAGTTTTAATAATATAAGTATATTTACTATACTTATTCTCTAATTTAAAGCAAATTACATACTATTACAGCACACAATTTTGTCCTTTAGCCCGAAAATAATAAAAAAATAGAGTGAATTAAATTAATTCAAAATATTGAAAATAATATTTTTCATGAATCTTTAGTTTGAGAAAACTATAAATTAAAAACTAAAAACAAAACTATTATTGTTTCAAATATTGATGAAGTAACAGAAAAAGAATTTGATTTAATTTTTGATACAATAAAATGAAAAGTTTATTTAAAATGATATAAACTTACATCAAAAGACATACATTCTCAAAATATTTTGGTAGAAATAATTTCAAAGATGTTTGATAAACAGTGAGAATGGGTTTCAAATAAAATTTTTAATAAATCTAGTTATTCAGAAACAAAATCAGTAATGTGAGGAAGAGTAGTTTATCCACTTAAAAATTTAATTTTAGAAAAATTAAACAAAGAACTTGATTTTGAAATTAAATGAATTTGATGAGATTTTGAAATTAAATTAGATTTTTGAAACTTAAAAGTGGGGATTTTAGATAAAATATAAAACAAATGCTAACAAAAATAGTATTTGTTTTTTTATTTATAATTATTTTAATATTATTTTGTATAAAAAAGTTACTAGTTGTATTAACTTAAATCAGCATAATATAAATACAAAAAAAATATTTATTAAATAAAACTATATTATGAAATTATATTATCAATGAATAGAGTGATCATATCATCATCAAGTTGCAAAAGAAATATTACCTAATTTCAATTTAAAAATTGAAGAATTAATTGGTTTAGATAGTTTTGAAAAATGTTGGGATAAATTATGAGATGATAAATTATTACTTTTAGCTACTGAAAATTCATATGCTTGACCAATTTATCCTAATTTATATAAATTTAATAACTGAAATGCTCAAATAATTTGAGAATTTGATTTACCAATTAATCATTGTATATGTTCTACTCAATCAAAAATATCAGAAATTACTAAGGTGTATTCACATTTTAAAGCATTACCTCAATGTCATAATTATTTAAAAGAAAAAGGTATATTAAATGAAGAAATTGTATCTGATACAGCATGAGCAGCAAAATTAATATCAAAAACAAAAGAAAAATGAGCTGCTGCAATTTGTTCAGAATATGCAGCAAATTTATATGGTTTAAATATTCTAGATAGAAATATACAAGACCAAAAAGATAACACTACAAGGTTTATAGTTATTAAAACAAATAATACAGATATAGAATATTCAGATAAAAAGAATAAAACCACAATTTTATTTGAAGCAAAAGATGTAAAATCAAGCCTTAAAAAATGTTTAGATGTTTTTGATAAATATAATATAAATTTAACTAAAATTGAAAGTTTGCCAAATATAAAAAAAGCTTTCACATATCTTTTCTGGTTAGATTTTGAATGAAATGTAGATGATAAAAATGTGCAAGAATGCCTAACAAAATTATGAGAACAAACAGAAACTTTAAAAGTTATATGAAGTTATTAAAATATTTATTAAATAATTATAAATAATATGCAAGAAGAAGTACAATCTAATTTAGAAGAAGTTAGCAGTATTGAAGAATTATTAAAAAGACCAGAATTTAAAAAAGCTTTCTTTAAAGTTTTAAAAATACATTTTTGAGAAGAAGATAAAACTAATATTATAAAATATTATAATATTTTAGATAAAAGATTAAAATGAAATTTTGTATCTTGAGATGAAACTAGAGAGTTTTGGGAGTTACTTTATTTAAATAAAGAATTTAAAAAAGATTTAAAAAAATTTATTAAATCAGTTTATTGATTAAATATTGAATTAATTGAAAAACTTTCTTCAAAGCCTCATGATTTTGATAAATTGAGAAATAAGATATGTGATATAGTTACAAAAAAGTCATTAGAAATTAGTAATAATAAAACATCTGCATATTTATCAGATCATGAGAAATATAATTCTAAAGAAGATTATGTAGAAGTTAATTGAGAAAATTATTACAAGCTACATATTGTTATTGATTGAGTAGAAAAATATTGTTATAAAAAAGAAAATAGTATTAATGAAATAAAATTTGAAGAATTTATATTTGATGAAATTGATATAAAAAAGATAGGTGATGAAGTTATTGTTATATGAACAGTTTGAGGAAAAAGATGACTAATGAAATATTGAGAAGAATATGATAATAATAATTTTGTTTTTGATTGAATTTGAACAGATAATTGAGGTTATTGTATTGTAGAATATGAAAATAATATTTATTATGTTGCTCAAAAAGAATGAAAAGAATCCATTATAAAATATTGAGATGAAAATATTTGAGTATTTGATGAAGTACAAAAAACAGACTTAAAATTTATAGATAATGAACTTTATTATTTATGAAAAATAGATTTAGAGAAAAATAAAGAAGATGAATGATGAGAAGGGAAAACATATAAAGAAAAAATTTATAAATATAGTGATAATAAAGGTAATATAAGCAATGATAGTAATGATAACTTTTTTGAATTTAAAAGTTGATTAATTACTACTCATGAAAACAAAATTATTAATTGAAAAGCATTTTGTGTTATTTGGGATTCAATTAATAATAAAACTTATTTTTTAGCATTTTGAGATGATAAATCAAAAATTATTGAAAGTCCTAATTATGAAAATATAAAAAATATTGAAATATTAAATTGAAAAACTTATATATTAATTAATGAAAATGGAAAGAAATGATATATTAATTATAAAACTTGAGAAAAAATATTTGTTGAAAATGATAATGAGGATAAATGATTTAAATTAAAAGAAGATGAAGAATGAGTTTATTTATTAGATTTAGAAATAAAAGAAATTAAAAAATATTTTAATAATGATAATAGCTAAAAAAACTAGAAAATTTTCTAGTTTTTTTGTTTTATTTTAAATAATATGTTATTATAATACAAAGAAAATTAATTAAAATAAAAATATTAGGATAATATTAACAACAAAATATTTGTTTTTTGCTTTTTTTGGTTTTTTTATGATAAAATAAATAAAAAACTAAATAAAATTTATGGATATTTTAGGTATTACATCATTAGAAAAATTTTGAAATAAAGATTTAAAATATAAATATACTTGATGACAAAATCAAAAAGTTTTTGAAATTTTAAATTTTATGAAAGAAAAAAAAGAATTTGAATGAATTTTTCATTCAAGTATTTTTGATGTCTTAAAAAATCAATGATTTGAAGGCTTAAATAAAAGTAATTTTGTTTGAAAATCAATTACTTTAGTTAGACATCCAGAAATTATTAAAGATAAAACTAAGGATAAATGAGAATTGCTAATTACAGAAGATTGAGTTAAAAAAATTGAGAATGAATTAGAACCAAAGATTAGAAGTACTTTTTGAAATAATTTTAAAAATATAAAAATTTTTTGTAATATTGAAACAAAAAGAATAGAATGATTTTTAAAAAAATTAGAATTAGATTTAAATGTTAGTAAAAAAAATATTTTTTCAAATTTAGAATGATTAAAAACTGTAGGGAAAGAGTCAAGAAAATCAAGTATTAATGTGGCAAAAAGAATAGATTTAGTTTTAAAAAGTTGAAATTTTAATAATGAAATTTTTAAAAAATTATTTAATTCAGATGATATAAATTGATATAATAACTTATTTTTAGTTAATTCTATAATTTTTGCTAATGCAAAATCTCATAAAAATGATCCTATTTGACTTATAAAAATAGACAATAGATATATTAAATTCTTAGAAACAATGGTTTATGATATAGATTTAAATTGAAATTTGGTGAAAAACGATACTTCTATTTTAGAATTAGATTTAGAAAATATTCCAGAAATTTTAATAGAATTAAAAAATAATAATATTTTTAAGGATATAATTGATGATTATGAAAAATGAAAAATAGATTTTAAAGTTTTACAGAATAGTATAAATTATTTCTTTTTTAAGGAATGAGGAGGAAATTTATTTCAAAAATATATAAATTCTAAAAGTTATATTTTATCTGATTTTTGTTTAAAAAATATTTTAGAAATAAATAACAAAAATAATAAAAATATTGATGAAATAATTTTAAATATTTTAGAAAATAGACAAATAGAAAATTTAGAAACATTTTTTGAAATTATTTTAAGAGATAAAAGTAATATAGATATTTTAAAAAATGTTATAAAAAAATATACTGAAAATAATAAGGAATTATTTAAATTATTAAATAATAATTTATCAGAGGATTATAAAGCAAAAATATTTGAAAATAATAAAAAAGACTTGTTTTTAAATTTATTTTACTCTTATAAAATAAATTTAACTGAAAATTTAGATAAATTTCAAAAACAAGATTATAATGAATTTATTATTGATAATAATTTTTTATTAAGTAATTTAAAAACAGAAAATAGAGAAGATATAGAATATTTTAAAACAAGGCTTTTTATAGATTTAACTATCCCAATATTAGATGAAATAAATATAAAAAAAATGATTTATAATTTATTAATAAAAATTGAAAAGAATATTTTAATAAATTTAGAAAAAGTAGAAATTAAAAATTTGGAAGATTGAAAAGATTTGTTATTTAAAATTTCTGATGAAAAAGTTGAATCAGATATAAATATTGTTTTTTATTATTTAGAAAAGTTTAAAATAAATAATTCTGAAATAAATAAAATAATTAAGAAGTTAAAAAATGTTTATGAATTTAGTGAAAAATCAATTGATGAACGTTTGAAAATTATAAAAAAACCTAAAAAAGAAATAATTTTATCAAAAGAACTTATTTATATTTATGAAAATAAATTAAATAAAATTTATAAAGAATATATTGAAACTGGTTTTAATAATAAAGATTTAAGTTTTCCTAAAATAAAAGAACAATTATTACCTATATTAAAAAAGTATTCTATACATGAGATTTTTTTTGAAGAAATAGTTAAAAAGGTTGAAGATATGTTTGTTTTAGATCAATCTAATTTTATTATTAACGCGGATTATGATTATTTATATTTAAAAAACAAAGAAGAACATGATGAAAGAATTTTATAAAAAAAATAATCTGATATTTTCTAATGACTTTTCAATTCCTTTAAGACCAAGAGGAATTTGAAAAGTTTCAAATCATTTTCATATAAAGAAAAAAATATGATTAAAATGATATATTTGATTGTCTAAAATAAAGGAAAAAATAGTAAAAATTAATAAATTATATTTTTATAATAAGCTAAATTGAGAATATGAAAAGTGAGAAATAGATGTAGAAGTTATATTTAAAATTGAAAAATTAATAGAAGAAAAATTTAATATAAAAAATTCTAAATTTTGAATTGAAATAAATTTTCTTAGTGAAGTACCTAAATGACATTGACTAGGTTTTTCTGGAGTTTTTGCATCATTATTTTCTTCAATTCTATTTTTTATATTTAATAAAGGGTTAGAAGAGCAGTTTTATAAAAATTTTATAGAAAATATTAAAGATACAACTAATCAAAATATTTTAAATTTATCTTATGAAATTGAATCAATTTTTAGGTATTGAAAAACAAATTGAACAAATAGTTTAATTTCATTTTTTTCTACAAATAATCCTATACTATTCTTTGAAAAAAATAATGAATTAAAATTTCAAAAAATATGAGAGGAAGATTTTATTTTTCCATTAGATTATTATATTATTTTTTCATGAATTCCATTAAATACAAAAAGGTTAGAACTTGATATTACAAAATGAGTTTCAAAGTGAAAATGAATTAAAAAATTCTTTAGTAAAAATAATAATTTTTATGATTTAGAAAAAAAATATTGAAAAAAAATTAATACAAATGAAAAAATAGAGGAATTATTTATTTCATTATTCAATATTCTTAATTTTAAATTATTAAATAGTTTAGAATTACTTTTAGAAGATTATTTAGAAAGTAGGAATATTGAAAACTTTATTTCAATAATAAATGAATATAAAAATTTCAGATATTTTTTATGAGAATATTTAGATTTTTTAAATATTTTTGAAAAAATGTTTTATAAAAATAAAAAGTCTTTAAAAAATGAAATATGAATAATGTCTGTTTATTGATGAAAAATTTGATGATGACTATTAGTTGTTTCAAAAGAAAATACTAACAGAAGAGTTATACAAAAAACTATTGATAATATTCAAGATTATTATCCAAATTCTTATATTGAATATTGTTCTTATGAAGATAATAAAAAAATTGAATGAATAAAATTAGTTCACGATATTGAAAATAATATTTTTCATAAATCTTTAATTTGAGAAAATTACAAACTAAAAACAAATAAAAAAACAATTATTGTTTCAAATTTTGAGGAAGCTTTAGAAAAAGATTTTGATTTAATTTTTGATAATATAAAAGGAAAAGTTTATTTAAAAGGAAAAAAACTTACTTCAAAAGAAATTCATTCTCAAAATATTTTAGTAGAAGTAGTTTTAAAATTATTTGATATGCCTTGAATTTGGGTAAAAAATAAAAAATTAAATAAAACTAGTTATTCAGAAACAAAATCATTAATGTGAGCAAAAGTTATTTATCCATTTAGAAAATTAATAAAAAAAGAACTTAATAAAGAAGTTGAATTTGATATTGCAGGTATTGGTTGAGATTTTGAAATAAAATTAGATTTTTGAAAAATAAAAGTAGGGATTTTGGATAAAATATAAAAATAAGACAAGTCATTACAAAATAAGTCTTATTTTTTTTATTTTTCTTTTTTTTAGTATGAAAAATACTTTTTTATTATCTAGTTGTTATAAAAAAAATAAGTTAAATAGTATAAATATTTAATTATTAATAAAAAGGTATATGCAAATAAAATCTAATATAATAGAAAGTATTTGATAAATTTTTAAAGAGGCCTTGGATTAAATAAACAAATATAACTCATAATAAATTTTAATTTTTAAATAAATAACTATGAAAATATTTTCAAATTTTGATACTGAACTAGATGTAAAAATTTTTAAAAAGAGAATTCAAAGATATTGAGAAGAGAATGTTCTTTTAGTTAAAAGACACCCCCTTTTTCTTATTAATGCTTTTATAAAGGTAGTAATTGTAATTATATTACTTATATTATTAGTGTGAGTAATTTATATTGAACATTGAAAAAATGATATTTATTTTTTTAGATTTCTTTTTTTGCATTTCATAGGTATTTGAATATGGATTTTTGTCCTTTTAAAGATATTTATGAAACTTCTATGGAACCATAAGGAATTTATAAAATATGAAAAAGATTTAAAAAATATTGATATCAAATGATTTTGAAATTTCATTAAGCACTCTATTTTTTTATTTTTTTATCAAATTTTATTAAGTATTATATGATTATATTCAATATTTTCAACAATGATTTTAGGAATTTCAAATATATGATTGGGAATTTTACAGCTTATTATTAATTTAGCTTTTATAATTTTAATTTATAAGATAATTTTAAGATTTATTGATTTTGAAATGGATTTTGTTATTGTAACCATAGATGAAATTGAATCATATGCACAAACTTGATTTTTAAAAAATGATATAACAACTATGGATTTATCTAAATGTAGATCAATTACAATGTGAAAAGAATGATTGTTTAATAGTTTTTTTAATTTATGAACTTTAAATGTTTTATCAGAATGAGATAATGAACATCATTGAGAAGTTAAATTTAATTATATTCATCAATTAGAATTATTAAAAAAAGAACTTTTAATACTAGTTCATAAAAGTAAGAGAAATATATATTAATTATGAAACTTGAAAAAAAATATTTGTTGAAAATGATAATGGAGACAAATGATTTGAATTAAAGGAAGATGAAAAATGAGTTTATTTATCATAATACTGGAATTATAAAAAAAATATTTTAATAATGATAATGGCTGAAAAAACTAGAAAATTTTCTAGTTTTTTTGTTTTATTTTAAATAATATGTTATTATAATACAAAGAAAATTAATTAAAATTATGAATAAAGAAAATAATAAAATATATGAGGATTTTTTTAGAGAAAATGAGTTAGTTTTGTCTAGCTATTTTTCTATGCATTGGTGTTTAAATGGATTTTGAAATTTAAAAGAACAAATTAATATTTTTTCTAAAATACCATTTAAAGCTTATGTTTGAATTAATAGAATTAAAAGTAAAAAAATATTAATTAATAAAGTTTTTTCTTTTAATAGAATAGAGAATAATTTTAAAGAAGAAAGTTTTTATAATTTGAATAAAAAATCAAATGAATTAATAGAATTTTTAACAGATAGTTTTGAAGATAATATTAATAAATGATGATATGAAATAAATATATTATTAGAATTGGAAAGATGACATTGATATTGAATAACAGGAATGATTTGAAGTTTAATTATTTCTGGAATTTATTATTTAAATGATAAAATTAAAAATAATAATTTTAAATTAGAAGAAATAATAAAACAATCTAGTGAATTTGAGAAAATTTCAAAAAAATGAAATTCTATTTGAGAGGCAAGTTATACAACATTTATTAATCATAATAAATTAATTCTACAAAGTATTAATAAAAATATTGATATTTATAAAGAAAATAATATTGATTATGATAATGATCTACCTTTTGATTATTATATTATTTTTTCTTGAATTAAATCAGACACTTTACAAATTGAAAATATTAGAAAAATACATAATAAAGATTTTGATTTTGAAAGATTTTTAAAAAATAATTTATGAGAAGAATTCATATTATGAGAAAACAAAAATATTAAAAAAATTATAAATCAACTAAATTTAAAAACATTTTTTTATTTTTATAAAATACTAACTGTTACAGAATATGAGAAAGAGATAGAAAAATTATTTCAAAACTTAAATAATATAAGAAAAGTTTCTGAACTCTTAGAATGAGGAATTGATTTTGTAGATAGATTTGAATTTATATTTAATAAATATAAAGGTTTAGAAAAAGAAAAGATTTGAATTTTACCACTTCATTCATCTAAGATATGAGGTTCATATTTAATTGTTTTAAAAAAAGAAATTAGTGATAATACTATTAAAAAAACATTAAATAACATAAAAAAATATTATCCTGATTCTTATGTTGAACATAATTCTAATAATCAAGAAAATATAAAAAACTATTGAATAAATATTGAACAAGATTTATATAATAATATATTTTCTGATTATATAAATAGAGACTTTAAAATAATAGAATTTAAAAATAAAAAAGTCATTTCAGATAAAATAGATATAAAAGAGATAGATGCCGAAATTATTGTAGATTCTATTAAAGAAAAAGTTTATATAAAATGAAAAAAATTAACTTCAAAAGAAATTCAGTCTCAAAAACAAATAGTAGAAATATTATTAAAACTTTTAGAAAATAATATTATAAAAAATACTGATTTAAATAGTTCAAGTTATTCTATGAACAAAAATGAAATGTCTGGAAAAATTATTTATCCATTTATAAAAGTGGTTGAAGAAAAATTAAATAAAGATATAAATTTAAAAATTTCTGGTTCAATCTCAAATTTTTCAATCAAATTAGATAAAAATAATATTAAATTTTCTATAATTAAAAATATATAATGCAAAATAATTCTGATAAATTATCTGAAAATATAGATTTAAGTCCAGCTAATATGCAAGCTGATTTTTTAGGTTTGCCCAAAATTTATACTAAAAAATATATAGATAAAATTTTAAAAGAGAATAGAAATAATTCTATAAGAACTCAAAATATTTTAATAAGACATCCAGAAATAGAAGATTGATATAATAACTGAACTGACAAAGAAAAAGCACCACTAAAAAATCCAAAATGTGATATAGATAAAATTTATCAAGATTTAAAAAAAATCATCTGAAATAATCAAGAAGAATATTTAGTTTTATACTCACCAGAAACAATAAGAATATCAGAGCTAGCAGATTGATTAAAAGAAAGAGGATTTAAATCACATTTTATTGAAGATAAAAACATTTCTACATGGGATAGGGAAGAATTTGATACTCCTCAAAATGCTATTTTAGAAGAAAATTGAAAAAACTTTTTAGAATTTAGAAAAAAATATTCTTGAAAAAATATTATAGTTTTAACTAATTCAACATTTAATTGATTGTATAGTGCATCTATTTCAGAAGAAAAAGATAAAATGATTATTGACCCTAATATTTTGAAAGAGTGAGAAATTGCTTTATATAATTTTGATGAAAAATGACAAAATATAAATAGTGATAACTTTTTAAAATTTGACCATAACAATATTGAGGAAATTATTTCTGTATTAGAAAAGAATATTGAATTTAATAAAATAATTTCTGATTTTAAAAATGAAAGAATAAATTTAATTCAATTTACAAATTCTATAAATTTAATTTTTTCTAAAAATAAAGAATTACATAAAAAAGTTTTAGATTATATTGTAAATAATTATAATTTAAATTTTTCCTATAAAACTTTAATAAATTTTAATTTAGATTATGTATTAAAAAATGAGAAAAAAGATAATGATTTTTTTAAAAATAAACAAGCTGTTTTTTGAAATATAAGTAAAACATTTCAAATTTGATTTGAAAAAATAATTAAACTATTTGATATTTTATGATTAGATAATTTATGAGATTTTTTTAAACAAATTGATAATTCTGAATATAAATGACAATTTATATCTAAAATAAAAAATGATGATTTAGATGAAAAATCAAAATTAATTACATTTTATCTTTCTTGAGATAATAGTTTGTACAATGCTTGGAAAACTGCTAAAGAAAATAATTTTGAAATAAAAGAGGATGTAAATATGTTAAAAGCAGATTTAGATAATTTATTTAATTCACTTTTCAATAAATTATCTGATCCAAATATAGTGAAAGAAAATCTTTCAAAATTAGAAAATTTAATTAATCAAAGGTGAAATATAAACATTTTTGAAACAAATGTTGAAGAATTTAATACTTTAAAAGATTATTTAGAACAATTATTTTTAGAAAAATTTGTTGAAATAATTTATGGTGAAGAAGTAAATGATAATTGGGATAAAATTGTTCAATTTAGAAATATTGATTGAAAAATTAAACAAATTAATAAATTGGAAGCATTAGAAAATAAATTTTTTAGTTGAAGAAATAATATAAATTCTTGACTAGAAAGATATTCTGAAGAGATAGATGAAAAACAAATATTTTTTTCTAAAAATTATTCTTCAGTTAATAATTTAGATAATACTAGTCAAGATTGAAATTTATTTTTCAATAATCAGAAATGAATATTAAAATCTCAGATTAATCATTTTTATGAAGTAGCTGCTAAACAAAAAATAAACAAAATAACTTGAATTGTTAGCTATTTTGAATTTCTTTTAAAAGAATTTAGAAGATAAAGATAAAAAATATCAGTTTTTATCTTTTTTTATTAACTTATAATGTAGTTATTAATAATTTATTAAATAAATTATTAACATTAATTTAATTTTTAATAATTTATAAAATTATGTGAATATCTTTTAGTAGAACAACTTGAGTTTCTGAATCTTGAGATACTATGTGAGTTACTACATCTTGTGATAATACTTGAACTACAGTTAGTGGAAATATATTTAAAATTGTTGAATGACAATTCTTTAAAACTCCTGAGGAAGTTGCAGATGCAAATAGAGATAATAAAAATTTAGAATTTTAATTTTTTTGTTATTTGTTGTTAAACATAAGATTAATTTCTTATGTTTTTATTTTAAATTTAAATTTTATGAAAATAGAAAAAAATATATTTTGATTACATAGTGAAAATTTTGATTTTTTTGAAGAATTTTGAATAAAATTAGATTATAAAAAATCAGATTTTTTTGAGTGAAATAAAAAATATAAATTAGAAAAAAAGGAGGCAAATTTAAATAATAAAGAAAAATATATTTTATATGTTGAAGAAAAAATATTAGAAATAGAGTTAACAGAGATAATGTTTTCTTTGGAAAAAGAGCTTTGATTTAAAAAATATAATATTTTAGATGATTTTATAGAAAATATTAAAATAAAATTATATATTTTATTAAAATATAAAAATATTAATATAGAAAATATTGAAGAAAGCTTTACTAAAAAATGAATTTCTAAAGAAACAATGAATACAATTAAAAAATATGATTTCAATAAAAGTTTATTTAAATATAGAAAAATTATAAAAGATATTAATAAAAATACTAATGAAAATATAGAAGAAAATCCAGTTATAATTGATGAATTATATAAAACATTTTATAATATTATTTTTCATATTTGAATTGAATATATGTGAAATAATACAAAAGTTTTTACACAAAAAGATTTTAGAAAAATAGTAGAAGATTATAATATAATATTACCAAAAAATCAAAATTTACCATTTATCTATAAAGAAGATTTAGGGAAAACACAATTATATTTTACAGTTAAGCAAGAAAATTTTTTACAAGAAAAAGAAGAATTAATAAAAAAATTATTAAATTTACCATATTTAAAAAAACAAATATTAAAATTAAAAGAAGAAAATAAATTTACTTCTGAAAATATTTATAAAATTAATGAATATTTAAATAGATATATTTATGAATTTACATCAATATATAATGATGTAAATTGAGTTAGAGAAGATTTTGAAAATGATAATTTAATAGATATTGTAGAAAAAAAACAATTTATGTGTTTAACTAAAAATATGTTATTATATTGGATTTATTCTGAAATTCCTGAGTTAGAAATGAAGAGTAACTTTGAACCACACCACACAACATCAACTATTTATAGTAGAGATAATAAGGGAAAAACTATTCAAAGTTATTTAGAACCAAGTATATACAAATGACCTAAAGATATAACAAAATCAGATTGAAAAAATTGAATTTTTAATGAATATTTAATTACTACAAAAAAATGAAATTTTATAAAAAAATCATATTTAATAGAATGAGAATCTAAAAATATTTTATATTCATGATATTTATGAAATATAATGTATAAAATATCTGAAAAAGAAAATTTTTCAGATAAAAATTTAGATATATTAGAAGAACTTTTCAAATATTCAACAATGTCTGAAAAAAATAATTATATTGCATATAGAAGCCTTTGAAAATGATATGAAAAACTTTGAAAAAAGGAAGAAGCTATAAAAAAATATAAAGAAACAATAGAAATCTATCCGCTTGATACTCCTGCTTGGATCTATTTATTAAAATATGAAAAAGATTTTACTGTAATAAAATTAATAAATATTTTAATAAGACATTATAATGAATGAAAATTATTTATAAGAAAAAATAATAAAAATAATACATTTTATAATTTTTTAGATAAACTATATGAAATTGAATTTTATAAAAAATATAATCTATCTAAAACAGAATTTGATGAGTTAATTTTATTATTTAAAAATAAAGATTTTTGAAAATTATTAGAATATTTTTAGTAATTGATTTTTGAATAAAATTTTTTAATTTTAAAATTATCAGTTTTTATCTTTTTTAATTAACTTATAATACTAAAAATTTAACAATTAATTAATAATAAAATGAAAAATATTTTAAGAAAAGCTTTAAAGAAAATAATACAAATAAAAAGTAGAATAGAATTGAAATCAAATATTTGAAAAATAGTATATGATGTAACAGATATTTATGATAGTATAAATTCTAGAGTAGAAGGTTTCTGAAGAAAAATAAGTGAATGACATTATGTGAGATATTGATTATCTAATAAAACTAGTATATTTGATGAAAAAATGAATACTACAAAAGAACAACAAATAATTAATTGAGTTTTACATAAATTGAATTTAAAAAATTAGATGTAAATCTAGTTTTTTTGTTTTTGCAAAAATACAAAAAATACATATAATAAAAACATAAATTATTATATTTAATAATTAAAATTATTATGAAAATATTTTCAAATTTTGATACAAAACTTGATTGAAAAACATTTTTAAAAAAAGTTGAAAAATATTGAAATCACAATGTTTTATTAATAAAAAGACATCCATTATTTTTATATAAAGCTTTTTTAAATGCTGTTTTGTCTTTGCTTTTATTTATTTGACTTGTATTTTTACTCTATATTCAATATAGAGAAAATATAGATTTTTTTTATATTTTTTTAATTTTACATTTATTTTGAATATGATTATGGATAATCCTATTATTTAAAAAAATGATTTTAAAATTATGGAATTATGAAGAATTTATTACTTGCCGTGAGGATTTAGAAAAAATTGATATTTCAGAATTTTGAGCATTTCTAAAATATTCAATTGTTTTATTTTTTTATCAATTTATGATTAGTGTTGGAAATGTAGTATCTCTATTTATAATACATAGTGAAAAAAGTTTAAGTATTTGATGGTGAATTGCAATATTTATAATAAATATTTTATTTTTACTAGTTACAATAAAAATATTAAAAATATTTATAGATTTTGAAATGGATTTTGTAATAATTACAAAAAATGAGATTGAATCTTTTGACCAAAATTGAATTTTTAGGAGAAAGGTTATATCACTTGATATAAAAAAAATAAGATCAATAACAATTGAAAAAGATTGATTTTTCAAAAGTTTATTTAATATTTGATCTTTAAAAGTATTATCTGAATGAGATACTGAGCATGAATGAGAAATAAAATTTAATTATATTCATAGATTATGAAAATTAAAAAAAGCAGTTCTAGACTTAATTTATCAAAATGATGATAAAAATTTAAATAACTAATAAAAAAAATATGAAAAAAATTTACAAAATTATTACTTTTCTAGTATTAATGTTTTTATGAACAAATATTACATTTGCTAATAATGAAATTAATCCTAAGATTGAAAAAATAGTTTCAAATTTTATTAAAAAACTTGAAAAAAAATATACAAATGAACAAGAAATAAATTATTTAGAAAATATTAATAATAGAATTAATTCAATTTTATTATCAAAAAAAATAAATACAAAAAAGAAAAAAATATTAAATGATATATTATGATTATTTAATGAAGAAATTTATAATTTAAATTATAAAAACACTTTTTTAAACAAAAAACAAATATTGCTTGAAAAAATGATTTATAATAATTTAAATAAAAAAATAAATCAAATAATAACACCAAAATATTTAGAAAGTGTTGATAAAAAAATTGTGAAAATTTCAAATAAATTAGAATTCATTGAAGAATCAACAATTAAAAAAATTATTTTTTCTAAATATTATCAAATTAATTCATCAAATTATAATAAATTTAATAATAAAAAAGGTATTTTTGTTATTAATGAATTATGAAATGTTTCATTTGTAGAAGAATATAAAATTGAAACAAAAATTAAGTATTCAAATGCTCATAATGTATTTTGAGAATTTTTAAGTAAAAAAACAAAGTTTTTTTTACAAAATAATACTTTTTATAGTTATAATTTTAAATGATATAAGTTTTTTGATGATAAATATGGTTTTTATTTTTCAACTTTAAAACAAAATAATATAGATATTAATAAATCAATTTTATTTTTATGAGATGATAATAAATATAGTTTTATAATAAAATATAATAAAATTAAATTAATTAACTCTGATATTATTTATTGAATTGTTGATAAAAAGTCTTTTTTAGATGATTTAGTAAATGATAAATTATATTTAACTTCAGATACAGACTATTTATTTAAAAAATTAAAATCTGAAATTAATAAAATTACAGCTAATAAAAATAGTAAAGAAAAAATAAAAATTATATATAATTTTATTTTAAATAATATAGAATATACAAAAAATTTAAATTTGGATGATAAAAAAATATTCTCATGAATATTAGCATATAAAAACAAATCTTGAGTATGTGAGTCTTATGTTAAGCTAATGTCTTACTCTTTGAAATTTGCATGAATAAAAGATGCAAGAGTTTTAAGATGAGATGTAATAGATGCAAAAGATTTTCCACAAATAGGTCATGCTTGGTTAAAAATTTGAAATTTATATTATGATCCTACTTTTGATGATCCAATATGACAAGTAAAAACTAAAGAATTTAATGAATATAAATATTTTTGATTACCAAAAGATTTGTTTTATACAAATAGATTTGATTTTTGAAAAACTCCTGAATATTTAAAAGCAAAATCTTTAGTATTTAGAACTACTTTGATTAACCAAAATTTATCAAAATTAGTTAATAAATATAAAAAAAATGAATATTTAATTTTAAGATGAGTTGAATTTAATAAGGAAAATAAAATTGTTATATGACAAGATATCACATTAGAAAAAGCTAAAAAAATTATACCTTTTTTTGAAGTTACTGAAAAATCAAATTGAGAATTATTTTTTTATAATAATGGGGTTAAGAAAAATATAACTAAATTACAATACTATGTTGTAGATAATAAAAATCTATGACAAATATTAGCACAATTAAATTATAATACTAAATGATTATATTTATTCAGATGGACTAAAAACTGAAAAATAGAATATAGATTGTGATTTAACGTTAATATAAAGTAACTATATTTAAATTTGCATAAGTTGTGATTTTTCATACTATATCTAATAAATTTAATTCCAAAAAAAAATTAATGAAAGTATTTAATTCTCTTGATTGAGTAGAAAGAAAAGTAATAATTTTACATGATACATTTTTGTATAAATGAGGTTGAGAAAGATTAATTTTAATGATGGCTAAAGCTCTTGATGCTGATATTGCATCAGGTTTTTTTAGTAGATGAAGTTTTAATCTTAGGGATGAATGATTTCAATGAAAAATGATTGAAGTAAGTAGTGAAACTTTTAAAAAAGGGTACAGACACTTAAAATTGAAACAAGCTTTTTTATTCAATACTAAATTTTTAGAAGATTATGATACTGTAATTTTTTCTTGAGATTGTATTTCTGCAATTAGAAATTGTTCTCCAAATTCCAAAAAAATATATTATTGTCACACTCCGCCAAGATATTTATATGATTTAAAAGAAGAATATTTAGCTAAATTATCTAAATATATTAAACCTGCATTTAATACAATAAGTTGGATTTTTAGAAAAATGTATGAACGTGAAGTTAAGAAATTTGATTTAATTTTAACTAATTCAAAAAACACACAAGCAAGATTAGAATATTTTGTATGAGAAAAATCAAATGTTTTATATCCACCAGTTAAATTAGACGAATTTAGGTGGATTAATCAATGAGATTATTATATTTCAGTTTCTAGATTATCAAGTGCTAAAAGAATTGATAATATTGTAAAAGCTTTTAGGCAAATGCCCAATAAAAAACTAATTGTTATTTATTGAGTTAATGACCCTCAAAAAGATGAAATTTTTAAATTAGCAGAGAATTCTGAAAATATAGAATTTATTACTTGTCCTTGAAATGAGGGGTTCACAGATTATGTATGAAAATCAATAGCCTGAATTTGCATCCCTATTAATGAAGATTTTTGAATGGTTCCAGTTGAATCAATGGCAGCAGGGAAACCAGTAATTTGAGTAGATGAATGATGAATCAAAGAAACAGTTGTAAACGGTGAAACATGAGTCTTAATTCCTGAATGATGAGCAGTTGATGATATTATAAAAGCTGTAGAATTTTTAACACCAGAAGTTGCATTATCAATGAAAAAATCCTCTGAAAATAGAGCAAAAGATTTTTCTTATGAAGAGTTTGAAGAAAAAATTAGAAATTTTATAAAATAAAAGCCTTGACTTTTATTTTTTTTATGTACTATATAAAAAAATACTTTATAAATTTATTATAATAAAATGGCATTAGAAAAAGTACATGAAGAAGAATTAATAAGTGAAACATATGCATTAAAGCATGTAAAATATGATTTAAATGAAGCTAAATTTACAGCTACTATATTTGAGAGTTTTATAAAAAATAATACTGAAGAATCTATTGGTTGAAGTACTACAAATAGTGAAAAAAAAATTAGAAAATTGGATGTAGAATCAATTAATATTGATTCATGAAGTTTTGAAAAGACAGATAATTTAGATTATTATTTAAAAGACATTTATTGAGAAATTAATTATACTAAAGATGGTAAAAATGAAACAATTGTTTTAGTTGAAAATGAATTTGAATTAGTTGATAATTTTTTCGAGACAGAAGTAGATTGATTTAAATTAAGAATATCTACTTTAAAAATTGAATTTGATGATAAAATAATTACATTAGGTGATGATGGTATTGAGTCTTATAACTTTGATATTAATGATAAAGAAGAAATAGGTAATTTAAAAGATAAAAATACTGTTTTAGAAGAATCTGTAAAAAGATTTAAAAATTATCTTATATGAATTGTTGGTTGAACATTAGTTGTTTGAGGAATATATGTTACTAGTAATTATTTTCCTGAAAAAATTGATAATGTAAGAGAATTAATATCAAATACTTATAAATGATTATTGTGAGGTAATAAAGAAAAATGATGAGAAGGAAGTAAAAATACTTCAACTAAAGAATCAAAAAATGAAGTATACAAAGAAACAGTATGAAAAAATTGAACAGCATTAAAAACAATTAGAAACCTTTTAGATAATATATGATATCAAATTGATCAATTTGATGATATTGAAAAATCATTTACTAAAAAAGATATATTAATAGAAAAAGTTTCAGCAGAAGACATATTTTATTTAAAAAAATATAATAATAAATATTATTTATTTATAAAAAAGTGAAAAAATAAACCAATTTGAATAAATGTTACTTATTACATTGTACCTCAAAAAACAAATAAAAAATAAATATTTATTTGTTTTTTTTTTTTTGATTTCTCTATA
>Ga0256827_10000885_pt1 | contig 18872 bp, 46 predicted proteins | sample CV84metaG_FD_185977 | JGI IMG/M metagenome (GOLD analysis project Ga0256827, IMG submission 185977) | Hydrothermal vent microbial communities from East Pacific Rise, Pacific Ocean - CV84 | ecosystem: Environmental > Aquatic > Marine > Hydrothermal vents | place: Pacific Ocean: East Pacific Rise... | reverse complement strand
TTTTGGCTATTATGGCTATCGTTGTTTCAGTTATTAGTATTTCAGTTGTTTCATTTAACAAGGAGGTTGTTGTGGATGTGGATATGTTCGCAGCGGCAGGTCGTTATTTCATTGGAGAGTCATATGCGTGTTATTCGTTCTCTATCACAGGTAACTCAGAATTCATGGGCAATCCAATGCCTGAGTATTATGCTGGAGGAAGTACAGGTGCACTTAAATTTATTAGCACATCAGGCATTTGTGTTGATGAGATTTGTTTCAAGAAAAATGATACAGATTATTCAATGTCTGAGTACGAGTTTACTACATTCATTAATGTGTGTATGATTGGTGATAAGCCAGTTAAAACTAACTCATATAATGATTTTAGTGAACGTGAAATGGAATCTATGTATGAATGTTATATCACAGAGTTAGTACACCAAGAAAAGTGTAATACAGCTCGTATTGATGTGAATGTTGACATGATGATTAAAAATAAACAGGAGGCACAAATGGTAAAAGAGATTGAAAATGATGAAGTGTGTAAAGCACATGGCTTTAAGATTAATGTAACCGAATTTGGTTATGAATATCTTAACGAAAAAGGAGAATGGGTGTATTATTCTACAAAAGTAGATGAAGACGACATAGTTAACGAAGATGTTGATTATGTAGCTTTAACTGTTGAACCTACTGTTGATGATATTATGGCACAACATGAAATCGAGGATGAGTATCTTGAACTTGCTGGTGTTATTGGGTACGTAGAAGCTATGGCAAAATTTGCTGTAGAAGGTAATGTTCCTAGTTTCATCATTGCGTTGTGTGAGTATGCAACCAGGATTCTTATTGAAGTTGATGAGGATATGGATGAAGACAACAATGATAAGTTTGCTTACGATGAGCAGCATGATTGTTACGACCACGGCCAGGAATATGATCCTGCTGATGCGGTACCTTCAATTAATGATATGCCTAGTGGGTATGATTACACCAAAGATATGGATTGTGATCTTCCTTGGTTATAATCTAACACAAGTCTTGGTATGGACTATAACTATACCTTTCGAAACCTATGTGTTGTGTGTGCATGTAGGTCTATACAGGATAAGCTCTGTATACTGATGAGATAGCTTACTAATGATTCTCGATAATAATTGATTAGTCAAGGAGACTATTATGAAAGCACCAAAAATGAGTAACAACAGCAACAAAACCCAGACCAACACAACTTTTAACAAGGAGACTAGCGTGAAAGCAACTACAACTAACAAACAAGGAAATGAAATGAACAACGAACAGACCAACACAACTTTTAACAAGGAGACTAGCATGGACGCAACTACAACTAACAAAGGACAAAAAGTGGATTCAATTCAAGACATCATTCGTAATGCTACTAAAGCAGTAGTAAAAGTTAAAGTAGTTTATGTATATGACCATTTTAACAAGTACAACGTAATCAGTATCAGTGAATTTTCAAAGTATATTAATAATGATGGTGATATCTTCGGAGTTATCATCGAAAACAAGGAGGGTCTCATGACCAAGAAAGCAACAGTAATCAAGAACTATCAAGATGTAGATGTTATTGGTAGTGGAACAAAAGGTGCATTTAAGAACATGGTGAGTCGTGTAATTTGGGAACGTGAAGTTCATTCGTCTAAGACCCGTACTGGTATTGTTAGTGAGCCAATCTTTACTACAACAACCGTTGAGAATCTTGGTAACCCACTTGGATATTGTCATAACTACTCATGTATTAGTCGTGATAAAACACGTTATACTCGTGACCTTAATCTTAAGCGTATTGCTATCAACAATAAACTCCAAGAGCTTGAGCATGAACTTGTAGAGCAACAGAAGTTTCTCAAAGCTGAATATGGTGCTGAATTCAATTACACACGACCTGTTGTTGTTACCAATGTACCTGTGAAAATGGGTGAAACGCTCATTCATACAAATGGTATTACTGTAGAGTGTAGCAAATCAGCATGGGGTCCTGTTACTAAACGTAATGGTCAAAGCAACTTCCGTACTATCAGTGCTCTTACTGACAAATTCGGTGATGATGTTATTGAGTTCTACACTGCTGATGTGAAACACTTCAACGAACTCAAGAGTGAAATCTGGGACCTTCGTATGGAGCGTAAAGAGATCAAGATTAAGATTTCTGATGCAAAAGGTATTGCTGTTGATTCTACTGATAACATGAGTGCTGAACTTGCTGCTCAACTTATTCGTACTGGGTACAATGTTAATCCTGTAAACTCTAAGGGTACTGCTCTTAAGGCTAAGGCTCAACTTGTACATGTGGAGTATAAATACGATGAGGCTGGTAATAGGTCTACGTGTTGTCCGTACTGTGGTCATGAAATGTTTCTTGATTCGGTTCGTCGTTTCGTTGCTATTGATGCATCTAAGGATATTGTTATTAGTGAGCTTAAGAATCAGGATTATATCATTAATGGTGTAAAAGTTACTCTTGACTGTAATGGTAATGACCTTAGTGATGCTAAAGTTAAAGCTACAGTGGCTAAAGCTGATGCAAACTATAACAAGGAGTCATATGTACGTAAGAGTCGTAACTTCAAAGTTAAAGCGTCTTACACTGGTAATATTGCTGGTAACTACGATGAAGTAACTGGTTATACTTCTACTGCTGAAGGTAATGGCTACAAAGAAGCTTGTATTTCTGAAGAGGACATGCAAGATTTCTGGAGTCAAGGTGGTATGGATATTGATGCTGAGCGTCTTGAGGAATATACTAAGGTTATGAATCTTGGCAAGGCTGAGCGTGTTTGGGATACTGTGCGTAAAATGCATGAGGAAGATACTGTTCGCTGTGGTGTTATTCTTAGTACTAAGGATGCTCGTGGTAATGTTAAACTTGGTGGTAAAGCATCTTTGTTCTTTGACTATGAAGCAGAAGTTCGTGATATGGCTGGTGTTAAACTTGACTATAGCGAAATGGAACCACAACTTAATTTCCAAGCTGGTATGACACAGGCAATGGATTATGATATGGGTGAATCATTTGAGTATGAAAACTCATTTGGTGGTAAGTCTCAGTACGAGGATTCTTTCTATACTGACATGAGTCACTACTATGGAAATATGGAGAGCTGTGAGGACCTTCATGTTACTCGTGGTGATGAGATGACAATTGGTGTTTATAATGACTCTGAGTTGGCAGGTTCTGTTCAAGTTCGTCCTGATTTCAAAGCTCGTTATGATCGTATCTGTGCTATCATGAACAAGTAAGTTACACAAGTCTTGAGTCTGGACTAAAACTAGGCTCTTTTTATATATATGTATTCGTGTGTACACACACACGTTTACGTGTATATTTTTTTTTTAATGAATGTAGTTTCGTGATACACGTACTTGATTCGACTTATAGGTTATATATCTTGAAATATAACTGTTAATATAAGGTTAATGTGATTGCCTATTCTAAAATATCACTTTTGGTTAATTCTTTTCAAGGAGAATATTATGGCTATTTATGCCGTAAGAAAACCGTTTAACGCAGTAGTTGAAGAAGCTATTTGCAATCTTATAACCAACAACATGGCTGATAGAAAGGCAGCTTTTGGACAATTTGGCATTGAAGATGTTAATAGTCCTGTTGTTAAATGTAGTAATCATAATTGTGCAAGCAAGAATGGTTCACCTACACACAAGATCCGTACAATTCAGGATGCAATAATCAAAGGCCATGAGTATATGGTTAAGTATTATCCTGAAGTAGCAGACAATGGACAGTTCCTTGTTACTCTATTTAATCAGAAGTATACTGGTTTAAGTAAAAGTGATAAGGGCTATACAGTAGGTCATAATTTGATTCGTTGGAACTTTTACAAGAAAGACAAATCTCCTAATTATGCTATCGTATCTGTTGTTAAAGCTATGTATGGTGACGAAGGCGTCCAAGTGTACCAAGATAGTGTGGATAGGCTCAACAATCTACATTCTCGTCTTAGTGAAGCATTTGATGAATTAAAGAATACTGATACTGATAATAAGGGTCTTTATTCGTTTGTTCATGCTGATACTAATGGTCTCGTAGATGTGTGTCCATATTGTGGTGAAGAAACAACTCCACTCTATGGTAAGAAGAAGTCATGTGTAGTTAAGTCTGATATAATGTCGGAACTAACACCTCAGACCTATGTTATCAATGGTAAGAAGATTATTATTGATAGTAATGGTGATGTTGTAAAGCGCGCTTATAAAGAGTCTAATGATGCAAGTTATCGGACTGTAAATAAGGACATCTCTGCATACTGGGAGTTGGAATATGAGGAAGCTGAGGATGAGTACTACAACATTCCTGAGCAAACTATTAATGAGTACAATGCTGCTATGAACGCACACACTGTACTTGATAAGATGTTTGACTACAAGAATGGTAATAACTGGCGCAATACACTTAAATCTTCTGATATGTTTGATTCTAATATTGAATATATTGCAGGATATGTGGCTGATATTGCTCCTGAGTTGCTTACAGATGATCTTCATGAGTGTACATATCATGATGTTAATCTTAGTGGTTGTAATACTCCAGCATTGAATGATATTGATGATGATCTTAATAGGTTCAAACTCGATATCATGTTGGCTGAAACTACAGAAGAAGAGATGAAAAATGCTTCTAATCGTGGTGGTAAGTCCTTTAATACTAGTGTTGCTGTTAGACCTGGTTTTAAAGAGCGTTATATTCGTATCTGTACGCTAATGAATAAGTAGATACAAGTCTTGAGTCTGGACTATAACTAGGCTCATTCATTATAATTACTCTAACTAGATCATCTATATGGTGGTCTATATTAGGTTTGTTATTGTGTGTTCTCCGCCGCACTCATTCGCCGCTGTTTGTTCACTTTGCTTTGTCTCATTCGTGCAGCTCCGCCTCACTATCGTTCGTTGGTGCAATCAACTCCCATTCGGTCGTAGATTCATCAACCGCAAGCTCCACTCCGTATCGCTCGCTACACAACCGCAAACTCCACTCCGTATCGTTCGCTTGCAGGGTCCCGCGTCCACACATGCATATAAGAACAGTTGAATAAGGATTTTGTTTAAAGTATGTTTATTATATATTTTATATATATTTTATATATTATATATTATTATTATTTATATCTTGGAGGATATGATGGAATTAGTTAATAAGTTTTTGGTTGTTTGTTTTGAAGGAAATAAAGAGTTTGTTGAATTAGACGATGCTGTAGTATATGCTAAGTTTAATCTTGGTAATATTTATGATATGAGCATTGAGTCGGATATCCCGATGATGTCTTATTGTTAATATTTATGACCGCAATGTCGTTTAAACTAGGTTTTTTATTTTTTAAATTGTATTTTAAATTTTTTTATTTTAGTCCAGGAGGACACTATGACTACTTATATTATTAATACAGATTCAATGGCTCAATATGTGTACTGCGGTGCACACCAACTCGGTCAGTTTTCTGGTTCTGATTTTCACACGACTTGGCCTGCTGTACATGGGCCGCTCCACCCGCTTGCTGCTTCGCTAACTAAAATTAACGATCTTCGCGATCAGCTTATGGCTGGTTCTATAAAAGTTCAGTTCTAATTATTATTTTTTTAAAGGAGATATTATGAAGTTTTTAATGAAATATAGGAATTCAGTTTCTATGTATTCACATTTTAATGCATATAATGAGGAGACACGTCGTTTCTATATATGCGAACCAGATGATGAAATCAATTACTTGTCAGTGACTAAAGAGTCATTTGGCAAAGAGTTATGTTTAGTTGATTATGCTAACGATGAAGATATCTACGAGCGTCAAGTTCGCACAGAGTCTTCAGCTGAATACATCATGTTTCTTAAACGTTACACGCATCAAATTGCCATCAATGGTATGTCAGATGCTCAGGCATTTGATTATAGTGCTGATAGCATGTATAACGACAGAAACGCTTAATCAGCCGTCCGCAATGACGTTTAAACTAGGTTTTTCATTTTGTATTTTAAATTTTTTATATTTATGTCCTAGGAGGGCAACATGGCACGCTGTAAAATTTATAGATACTCGGCTAAGTATAAAAATAACTTAGTTCAGTATTTCAATTCTGACATTTCACTTGCGTTCAATGGTTATATGCCATATGGACTTGTGAAAGAGTTAAAGGAGTTACTCATAAATACTCCAATAGAACTTAGAGCTGATAAACAGATTGGCTTTAAAATTAATATTACTAAATTTGAAACATATCTAAGTGAAACACTCACTAGAGATTTCAAGTGTAATTCAGCAGAGTCATTTCTTGCTATTCTTCGTTTTGAGAAGTATGGTAAATTTGGTCGCAACCAAGAGCCACAACAAACAACTTTATTCTAGGAGATCATTATGATTACTAAAACTATTGACGGAATTATCCGTTCGTTCAAAAAAGCAGAACTTTCTCAGTATGACTTTATCATTGAAATTGCTCATGCGGTAGGAATGCCAAATGAAACAAAATTCAGTGTTGCAAAGACATACGCAATGCATCTGCTAAATTAACTCCGCCGCTTGCTTCGCAGCTCCCCTTCGGGTCGCAGCTCGTGAGTAGTTAGTCTTCTTTCCAAACTTCGCCAACCGCAAACTCCACTTCGTATCGTTCGCTTGAAACAGCCGCGTCGTGACATTGGTTGGTTATCAACTTTAGTTTTGTTTTTGTTTTATATTGTATTATATATTTTTTATTATTTTTATTAGGAGTTGTATCATGGCTGAATTAGACTTTAGTGATGTTAATCGTGTTGTGTGTTTAGAAGATGTATTCGAGAATTTGGATACTGTTGAGTTAGATCCTGAAGATATGTTTATTATTGAAATTAACTAGGAGTTATTATGGTTTATGTTGTCGTTGATATTAATAGTTGTGTAGTAGCAAAGTTTGAAAATGAGATTGAAGCTAGGGATTACGCTATCTCTCTCACTGATACAAGAGGTACATCGTTCTCAGTTCTTGAAAGAAAAGGATTTTAATTATGATTTATACAGATGTTTATATTAATGAAGATACACATGGTTGGTGTCTAGCTATTGAAGCTGGTGATAGGATTGAATCAGGTGTTATATCATCTGGTGGTATTATTGTTACTATTACTCATGAGAAATCAGGGTTAGAGTCATTAACTGAAGCCGTAAACAACTATGCTGAAATTAACTGTATTTAACTAGGAGTTATTATGATTCAAACTGAAGTATATATAGATTGCGTAGATCGTTGGTGTTTAGCTATTGATGCTGGAGACATGATGGAAACAGGTAGGATATCTGACAATGGTATTTATATCACTATCGCAACTCAATCTGGTGAAATAAAAGATCTTAATGATAAAATCATTGATATTATAAATCAACCGAATTGGTAATTACTTAAACGGTTTATATTATTGGGGTCTGACCAACCCCGTTATATTAATTAAGGTATATAAATGTATATATCTTATAAGTATAATAAATATGTTATTCTTATATCGCTTAATATCGGCACGGCGATTCAACAAATCAGGCCATTAACCAATTATGAAAGGACATATTATGTCTACTCAAAACAACAACACCGTAGATCCAATCCAAGCTGCAATCGACGCTCAAGTTCTCATCCAAAAGGATAAAAACTGGAAAGAGTCAGAGTTGTCTCAGGCAAAAAAGGCCCGCAACAAAGAGCTCAGTACTATCGATAATGCTTGTTCAAATATGACTAAAGACCTTACCGATACTATTCAAATTGCACAGATTCGTCTCGCTTTTGATGCAAAGAAGTTGGAAGTTCGTGCTGCTCATGAACCTAAAATCAAAGCTCTTCGTATCGCTCTTGAGGATATTACTCAGGGTATCGGTTCTGCGTCAGGTGAAAAAGTTGGTGCAGCAATCGCTCCAGTAACTAAAGCAATTGGTGGATTCTGGTCTTCACTAAAAGCTCGTGCTTAATTAACTAATCTATCTTAGTAGGTAGTAAGTGAATGCTTGCTATCTACCACTTTAACTATTCTAAAACAAAATTATTCAAAGGAAATCCAAATGTCTATTCTAAACAATCTCAAAAATGCTGTACAAAACAAAATCGTTGCTAAAAAAGTATCTGACTATCTCGACAAATTCGATGAGTCTCATATCGACACTATTGCTACAACTTATAGCGAAGTAATTACCGATGCAACTGGTCTCCTAGCTTCACTCCTAACTCAAGTAATCTCTAGTTCAAAACCTGCGCTCGTAAAACTCGCTGAGAATAATAGTTCACAAATTGTAAAACTCAACCATATCTTTGACGAACTTGGTGAAATCATCAGCTCTCTTGATACTACTGAAAATAAAGCCATCCTCAAAACAATTGGTAACGATGTATCTAGTAAACTTGATGAATTCAACTATGACGCACTCGAAGCTAAACAAGATAAAATTGCATCAGAATTTACTGAAATGATTAAACCATTCGCTCCTATGCCAAAGCCTGGTAAGTTCTACGTGTTTAATGCTACAAACGAACACATCGAAGTAACAGAATCAGAGTTTAAAGCTACAAAAAAACTCCGTATGGCTGTTATGGGTACATTTCATTATTACGAGCAAGGTAACGATACTTACGAATCAGTTGCTACAAAGGAGTAAAACATGTCAGTTTCTGCTCTTATAATAATTGTTCTATTTAGTATGTTTGCTCTAAGTATCTATTTTTGGTATTTAGAAGCAAGACCTATCATTAAAGGATATAAGGAAGGTTCAAAGAATTTTATAGAATTAGATCCAACAGAGAATAGTTTAGTTATGTTAGTTAAGATGACATTTAATTTAGTTAAAGTATCGTTTCTAATGTTAACATTAATCCCTGTTGCAATTCCATTAATTATAGATATTAGTATTACTATGGCATTAACAACTGTATTGTCTCTTGGTGGAAACATCGGAGGCGCTGCAGGTCTATTTGCTTCTAATATTATATCTGTTATTATTATACTAATAAGTAAACATGATTAACTTCATGCGAACTGTATCTCTAAGTATGATGTTACTAGTTACAATATTAGGTATAGTTACATTATTAGTATTTGAAAACAACCCAATAAAATTAATAGAAAAACATGATACATATGATACTTATGCATTATATACTGGTTCTATTAGTAAATTTTTAAATCAACCGTCACAAACCATTGACGTTAAAATTAATCCTCAAACTGGTTTATATTATGGATGGTCTTACAAAGGAGACTCAAACAGTATATTCTTTACAACTGAAAAACAACTATGGCAAGAAGCAACTAACTTAGATATTAAAAACTTTAAACTATTTATAACCGCGAGATATAACTATGCCACATCAAACAAATTTAATTAAAGGGTTAACTGAAGCATTCACGACAATTATATCAGTTGGTATTTCAATTACAATTATAACAGCTTTCTTCTCTTAAAAGGATAACAACATGAAAATAACAAAACAAGTAATACATGCATCTGATGTCAACGTAACTACTCATAGTTTTATTGTAGGTTGGGGTTTCAGTTCTGCAACTGCTGATACACTAATCACATCACTCATGAGTACTTCACCTGTTACATTATATAAAAATGATATTACAGATGGAATTGATTACAGATTCTAATTAAATTAAGGCAGTTGTAAGCTTGCTTGGTGGTAAGATGGTTCTTACATGAAAAACATCAGGGTTCGATTCCCTCTTCTGCCTTCATATATTATATCAGTTAAAGATATATAAAATACTATATGTCCTTATTAATATAATAAATATGTTATATTATCTAACCAACCGCTTAACGGATATCACGGCGGGATAACAAATAGTGCAACTTAATTAAAGGAGACTATAATGTCTAATTCAAACAACAACTCAGTAGATGTAATCGAACAAGCTATCCAAAATCAAAAACTTATCCAAGAAAACAAAAACTGGAAAAAGTCTGAAATCTCTAAAGCTAAGAAAGCTATGAACGACGAACTTACTCTTATTGACAATGCTTGTGACAATATGACTAAAGATATTACTGATGCTATCCAAAACGCACAAATCCGTCTAGCATTCGAAGCCAAAAAACTTGACGTTCGTGCTGCTCATATGCCTAACATCGAAGCTCTCAAAATTCAACTTGAGGATATTACGGCTGGTATTGGATCTGTAGCTGGTGAAAAAGTAGGCGCAACTATCGCTCCTGTTACAAAAGGACTTGGTAGCTTCTGGGATTCACTTAAAGCTCGTGCATAATTCCCTCCTAAGATATCGTTTACCCATTGCGATAAAAAATAATTATGGGCTTTTAACTCAAATCAAAGGAATAACAATGTTTGCATTCACTATTAAAAATGAAGTATCAAGTGTTCCAGCTATAATGGATTTAACAACAGGAGGATATGCTAACGGATATGTTGCTCTTGAACAAGGTCATAAACTATATAATAAAGATTATATGGATATTGATGTCGATATTCATGGTGGTCTTACATATTCACATGAGATGACACTACAAGACATTGACGAACTTGCCAATAAACTAGTTGTCGGTAATGTAGAAAAATTCAAATTAACAGATAAATTCTGGGTAATTGGATTTGATACTAGACATATGAGTGATAATCTAGAAACGTGTCCAAAAGAATATTGCGAACAAATGACTATTAATCTTTATAAACAAATCAAAAAAGGATAACTTATGTCATATCTAATCCCAAATCTTCAAGATAAACTCCAACATGCCCATGATACACAGACATGTATCAATTGTGGTGGAGACGCTAGCGAATTCTCTAACGAAAAATCAACCAAAGAGTACCATATATCTGGACTCTGTCAATCATGCCAGAACGGGGTATTCGATGTTTAATCTTAATAAATTCGGAATGACTAAAAGTATGAATTCTACATACATTATATTCGAAGGACAAGGGATTGCTAAACTAAAAGATGGAATATTTGAGACATATCCGAGTTTCAAAAAACTACCATTCTTTGTCAAATTACAATATAAAGCATTCAAAAGAAAGATGGGTATCTAATGTTTGATGGAAGACAAGCATTTAAAGTTATTACTGGAACTCCTAACAATATAGAGGAACAACTAGATAAACTAGCTCAGTCTAATACTATTGTTAAGTTTAAAATGACTACTAATACTAATAATACTATCGTATGTATTGTTGAGTATAAGTAAGGAAAGCCCCGAAGCGTAGCGGAGGGGCATATGAATAAAAACTTATCTATAATTTCTAACATATATCTATATATAGCGCAGCGACCGAAGGGAGCGAGCACTAAACATATATAAAATATATACACCACAACATATAGTGGTTATGAAAACAGAGATATACCCAAAAAACTTTTGTTCATACATAGGGTCATAATTGAGATGACCCGCTTAAACAGTACATCACAGAAAAACAACAAAATACAAAGTATTTACACTTTATACACTATATATATACCATATGTAGTGTTTTGTGTATAAAATACTCTATTTTGGGTAAAATTTGTCCCCGTATGGAGAAATATACAATCTTTTTGAATGTACCTGGTTATATAAGGGAATAGCTGATATATATAAAATATAATAGATATACCATAAAAAGAATAAGGATATAAGGTATAGATAGCTTATATACAGAAGGAGACACAGAAGAATGGTATACAGGAGTATGTCATGAATGTGGAGAGACAAGTACAGAGGTAATAGATATAACATTTAATAGTATTAGTTATACATTGTGTGAGCATTGTATAGATAGTAAGATAGATAGTATTATAAGTGTTATTAAAAATATAAAGTAATAAGGCGCTGCGCGGGCAATGACTTTGCGAAATAGGAGAATAAGATGGTTAGTTGTCTACCAACATTAGAGACAGAGCTAAGTAATATATTACAAGATATAAAAGAGAACAAGTTATCCAAAGGTAACATTAAGTATATAGATGCTAGCACATCGTTACTTAAAAAACAAACAAAACAAATACAATCATTACTAAATGATATAACAATTCAATTACAGATAGTTAATAGAGGAGAATAAGATGGCATGGTTATTAACAGTAATAGGTTCAGCAATAGTATTCAAGACAGTAAGTTTAATGTTTGACAAACTATTTTCAAATGATGGTGTATTATTTGATTTAGGCTTAGTAGCATAAGGATTACATTATGGCTAAAAAAAAGATACATCCATTGATATTAATATTAATAGTAATCATAGGTATAAATATGATGAAGATAATGGGTTTATTATTAATAACATTATATTATATATTTAATGATTTAAATGTGATAGGTTAATTATAATGAAACAAATATTATGGATCTTTATGCCAGCATTAATACCAGTAGTAATAGCAACAGTGTTTATACTGTTAGGAGAATGATATGAAAGAAGTATTTATATTTGGTGGTGTAGCTCTTAGCGTATTTATACCACCATTAGCACCAATAGGAATTTTAATTACAGTGATAGGAATTAACATTGGAAATAAATAAAAAGGATTTACGTAGGATGGATGTCCGAGTAATTAAGAAAGCGAAAGCAATACTGAGTCATTTAGAGTCAGTAAAGAAAACTAATTTAAATATTGATAAAGATGTAATTAGTATAAAGGTGAACAGCCAGTATCGGTTAGTCTATAGAGCGTCAACTAAGTTGATAGCTAGACTCGTTACACATAATGATTACAACAGAATCATATCATACAAGTTTGTAGGGGGAATACAATGAGCACACCAAAATGTGAATTTGATTATGAATCAAGTTATTGTGAGAACGAAATGACTACCTGTACACAGTGTCCCGTGTATTGGGACGCAAAAGGAATTGACCCACAAGATGGGTTTCAAGACGTAGCAGAGTTTGAGAGCGGTCAAGCTTTCATAGCACCAACAGAGGAATACATCGTTAAAGATGGTTACGATTTAATAGAGGATTAATTATGCCTGAATATAAACATGATTGTAAAACATGTAAGTTCATTAAAACAAAAACTATTAACAATACATTATATGATGTATATAAATGTAATAATAGTTATGTAGCAAGATATGGTAACGATGGACCAGAATATACATCAATACCAATACATGCTACGTTATTGTTAAACACAATGGATATATGGCCAACAGTAATTAAACTATGTGAAGCAGGCAATTAATGGATACAATGCCTGACGTTTTTAAAAAAGTTAAAATATTAGTAACACGAGATGGCAATTGTCCATTTACTGTTAATACTGAACATAAAAATATGAAATGTGGTGAATTTAGTTTAGCTAATTGTATGTCATGTAAATTATTTATGAACTTTTATAATAAAGAATATAAACAAGGAATTAAAAATGTGTAAAAAAATTGATTTTATTATGGCAGTTAAAGCAGCACGTTCATGGATTAAAATAGATGTTCCATGTACAACAGAAAACAAAAACGGTTATATATATCTTGATGAAGAGTATTATAATGATTATTATAATAATCCAGAATCAGAAAGTTTATATACATTTAACTTTTCGGTAATGACATTTATTACTGGTAAAGTTGAAATTGATTATTGTAACGAATTGGAGTAATTATGTTAACAACCATCATCGCAACATTAGTAATAATAGGATTATTTAACATACTAATAATAAAGGAGAAATCATGACTGAAAAGAAATGTAAGATCATGTTAAACATATCTATGATATGGGTGTTAGCTCTTACTATATTTATAAATGTACAGATACATAATTGTAATAAATATAAGAAGAGTGTTATAGCAGAACAAGAACGATTCAATATTGAATTAAAAAAAGAAGTTGATGCTTATAATAAGTGGAAACTAGAACAAACTAAATAAGGATGTATTATGGAATTCAATATAGTTAATTACTTAATAGTTGTATATGGTATTGTCTTCCTATATCATGTATGGAAGATGATTATATCAGAAAGAATTATTAAGTATGGTAGTTCATTAACAACAATATCATCTAAATTTATATTATTTATCATAATTACGTTAACAAGTTTAGCATGGCCTTTATTTGCTATAGGTCATTTAAACAAAAAGAAAGAAGACTAGTATGAAAGAACCTATCAGAAAAAAACGAGTAACACTTAAATTAGCAAGTGTTAAAGAGATTGTTAAGTTAAGTAAAAAAGGATATACAAACCGAGCACTATCTGAAAAGTTTTATGTAACATATAGTACTATTCATAATGTACTTAATGGTAAAACACATAGTAATATTACTGGTATACAATATAAAAAGAAGTATAAAATGAATGATATAAATAAAACAATGAATAAAGTTATTGAGAAGTTTGCTAAAGATGTTGACAAAACTCCAGTAAAGAAAACAATGAAATCAGAATCTAAAAGTGTTAATGTAAATATTAATCTTCTAGTTAATGGTGAACGTGTTCAAGTAAAAGATATTGCAAATGTATTGGCATTGATTAATAGTTAATTAATGTCGGCCGCCTATGGAGTAAACAGCGGGATAACAAGTGGTTTAAAATAGTACAAGTAAAGAATAACCCATTACAAGGAGAAATTATGGGAACGTACAAAAATGAGTTGAGTATTGAGATTAAGATGTATGAGCCAAAAGAGAAGAAAGTTACCAAGACTAAAAATGGTGGCTACATTCAATTGGTTGGAAATGCATCTGCTAACGTAAGCGTTGGTGATGTTGAAATCTTTAAAGGTCTTTATGGTTCTGTTAAAAAGTTCTATAAGACTCAGGCTGAATTTGATCGTAATGAAGCAACATCTCTTTTCGTATCATATGAGATTCAGAATACTAAAGACTGGTCTACAATTTGGAAGCCAGGAATCGCATTGAATGCAATGCTTGAGTTTGAAACTCATAAGGAATTTGCTAAGGGTTATACTGTGTCTGATTATAATAAGAAGTCAGCTGAAACTCTCGGTATGGATCTTGCAGATTATACGAAACAGATGAAGGCATCGCTTAATGCTGCTAACAAAATTGATGCTAAGTTTACTGCACCTAAAGCTGTTAAAGCAGTTAAAGGTGACGTAAGAAAACTTGAACAAGAACTTGGACTTTAATACAAAAATGTATTATATTTATATGGGGTGGTGTGTCCACCCCATATATTCTTGGTAAGTATTTGGTTTTAATATAGTTATGTTATATTTATATAATAACAAAAATGTATATAATTATATTAAAATTAAATATTGAAATAATATTTAATCATATTGAAAGGTTTACTATGAAAAAACTATATATTATATTATTCTTATTTACATTAGCTATTAGTCAAATGATTATTGTGAATGAATATTATAGACATACAGCTGATATAAATGAACCTGAATCGTTTTTATTTGTAAAAGGTATTAGTTCTAATATAACTACTAAAGAAAAATGTACATGGAGTTGTCATCATAATACAACATACTGTATGAATAATCATATTAAACGATTAACCCCAACTCAATTAGCAACTTCTAAAAAATATTATTTTGGTTTAATTACATTATTAAATACTGGTAATATGTATATGTTTGCTAACATAATATTATTAATATTAGTTGTGCCATTAACTATTATTTATTTTATAACTGAATCAATTTTAATACAAATTAAATTAAAGAAGTAAAACATGAATATACTATTATTTATAATTCAAATACCAATATACATATATATGTATTGTACAGATTATATAATATCATTAGCTAATATATTTAATTCATCATATTATGAAATAAATTTTTATATATTTATAATAATATATCCATTATTATTAATATTAACATTCTCAATATTTATAATTCAAAAAATACGGTTATATAATAATAAATAATTATTTTAAAATAGGAATTGAACATGAAGATTAAAATATTTAAAGCACAAACATTAGAGAAAATAGAAATAGATGTTAATAACTTTTCTAAAGATAATAATGTAATTGGTATTAAAGTTAAGATTAGCGGTGATACATTTGCTAAGTATATTAGTATTGTTACTTATAAAGATTATGTATGTTAATAATTATTTTAAAAGGAATCTATAATGAGCAAAATTAAAATAACATTTAAATCTGAAATCATTATTGATACTGAAAAATATGGATATGATATAACTTTTGATGAATTTACAAAAGTATATAAAGAATCAAATGATAATAACAAGCACGCTATTACAATGTATCATGATATAAATAATAATATTAAATGTGTTAAGATGGAGCATATAGATGTTTGATCAATTAAATAATTTAAAAGAATTATTCAAATTATATACTAATGTTGAATTAACATATATATTAATAATAACACATAATAGTATACGATTTAAATATACAATTGGTAATATTATTTCTGAAAATGTTATTTCTGAATCTTCAGATTCAGAAAATATATTAATGTTAGCACAATTAATTGTTAATATTGAACGACATTATAATATATTATTACAACAGGAATAATTATTTTAAAATAGAAAGGAGAGTGATATGAGAAATTATATTGATAGACTTGAAGATGATGATCCGTTTAATGACCAAGATAACTGGCCTGAAATTGATGATAACATTGAACAACATGAATAGTTAAAATATAGTAGTAAGGTAAAGACACGTTCTCAGTCGACATAAAAAATAAGAGAAAGTATTGTATATAAACGTAGGCGGATATATACAGGAGTGCAAATGTCTCAATTGCCCATGCATGGGTTTGATTGAAAATTAAATAGCACCTTACTACTATTTTATAATTATTTTAAAAGGATTTATGATGCATGAATTTAAAACATATGAAGAAGCTATTGAAGAATTATTCATTGTTAATTATATAGGTGATTTTGATCATTCTAAACCAATGGAAACATTAGCTAAATTAGTTAAATATGAAATAGCATTATCGTTAGATCCTAAAATATCACAACAAGCAGTTGATTTAATTGAAAAACATGGTGGCACTGTGTGAATTTAAGAAAACATACTAAAACTATACAAGTTAAATCTCAGCTATCATATATGATAACATTAGGTACGAATATATCTAAGCCTAATGAACGATTACGTAAATCATTAAATGTTAATAATAATGAATTAATACAAAATAATTTTAATAATGATTTAGATAAAGTAGTTGAAGTATTTATCGTTAGAGAAGCAGAAGTATTTAATGATAATATTTTTGTATTATGTCATATTAAAAAATTAAATGTATATATGATAGTAAATAAAGAGGACTTAAACTAGAAAGGAGTATAATATTTTTAAAACAATAAACAATATTCCTGGAGGTTATAATGACTGCTCAACAAACTCAAGGTATGATAAGTAGAATCATACCACAGTTACAACATTTTAGTCAATCAGAATTAATTGATAAAGTTAAACATCAAGATATATCTGAACAACAAGTGACTAAGTTATTAAACGATATATATGATTTAGAAGAAGATTTAATTATTTTAAATTGTATTGAATAAATTATAGGCATAGTTATGAATGCTCTCTCTGGGTGCGTCTAGCATCTTTAGCATAACAACTAGACAAATTCTTGATCCACAGTTACGAGTGGCCTTTGAACGATGACGTCTGACATCGTTAGCGTAACAATCAGACAAATTTAAATGAATACAAGAGCTAACAAAAATCATAATAAACGACGGAAGGTACCGAAGGACGCACATGACTTCGCTAAGACGCGTCTAGCAAGTGGTTCGAATCCACCTTGTATTCATATTAACATTAAGGTAATATATGATAGAAGAATTAAAGTATTGGTATTTAACTAATGATGATACTGGTTATAGTACGTTTGATGTTACTATGCCAATTAATACTAATATTAAATTTATAAGACTCGTACAAGATTTAATTAATATAGATATGCATACTGAAGATGGTTCACCATCTTATGACGAATTAATATGGGATCTAAAATGTTTACTGTTTGTAAACTTAGATGATGATGAAGCAATTGAAAAATTAGATGATGATATTAAAAAACATATGGATGATGTATCATCTTATATATAAATTTGGTTCCATAGCTATGAATGGCCTTTCGGGATGTGTCTGACATCTTTTACATAGCAATCAGATTACTTTATGTGGTTAGCATAAAGTCTCCACCATAGTTGAGAATGTGGTTAAAGAGATTACGTCCAGAGTCTTTCGCTCAACAACTGGACAAATTCAAATGATGTGTGTGGTGATGGAAAACCCATTTCTTGTCGGTTATGGGTTGTAAGGGTGGCTCTATATGAGTCACCCTTATACGCATGTTTAATAAGTATTTTAAATGATTCACAATATAAGGAGTTAAGTATGAGTAAACACAATATTAAAACAGTAAGCGATGTAGTTGAAACTAATGATGAAACACTTGTTATCTTTACACGAGGTAATAAACTTATCATTGATTTTGATAATGAAAGTGTAACAGGTAAATGGAATGCTAAGCCTGCTGGTAAAATTAAAAAAGTAATCATCTATCATCGTCAAGATAATATTAATGTATATAATAATATATACGTTGGTGATTTCGTTCGCATTGAAAATACAGATGAAGAGAATCGCTCTGATGTTGTATTTAAAAATGTAATGTCACTTGGTCAAACTAAATCAGATTGGCATGAGTTTCTTAAATCAAAGACTACTTCACCAGTTGTTTATGTATGATTAAACGTATAACAATATATTTAATAATTATAACAATTCTAATACAATTATATGTTATAGTGATGCAACACTTTAACATTAAAAAATTAGAAAATAATATTATTGAATATCAAGTGGAAACACAAGTAGCAATTGAAATGTATCATAAGTGGACAGTTGAACCTAATCATGGAGTTATAACTAATGCCTGTATTAGATAAGCAAACAA
>Ga0256827_10000884_pt1 | contig 18889 bp, 20 predicted proteins | sample CV84metaG_FD_185977 | JGI IMG/M metagenome (GOLD analysis project Ga0256827, IMG submission 185977) | Hydrothermal vent microbial communities from East Pacific Rise, Pacific Ocean - CV84 | ecosystem: Environmental > Aquatic > Marine > Hydrothermal vents | place: Pacific Ocean: East Pacific Rise... | reverse complement strand
AAGTTGATCGGTGAAATTGTAAAAAATCCTAAATTTGTTACATTAACAAAATAGTTTTTTATTTCACCATATCTTTGATCGGATGGAGTATACTCTGTTCGGTCATTTACTCTAAAATAAGCATTTTCCCTATATATTTATCAGACCAAATTTACAGTAAACTAAAAGACTACTACCTATAAAATTCCTAATTTCAACCCTGTCACCCAAGCAAAGTGAAAATTAAATCCTCCTCTATCTCCATCAACATCGAGTATCTCTCCTGCGAAGTAAAGGTTTGGTATAAGTTTTGACTCCATAGTTTTTGGGTTTACTTCTGTGGTGTCTATGCCTCCTTTGGCTACTTCTGCACCTTTGAAACCTTTGGTGTCAGAGATGCTTAGCTTTAGGTTTTTGATAGCATGTACGAGTTTGTTTATCTCTTTTCTATTTACTTGGTCTTCTGTGCGTACTTTGCATTTGGACTGTTCTAGTATGATGGCTATGAGTTTTTTGTTTATGACTCCTTGTAGCCATAGGGCTAAAGGTTTTTCACTCTCCTTGCCTACTCTGGCTAGTAGCAAGTTCGTGAGCTTCTCTTTGCTAAGTTCTGGCATGAGGTCTAGGCTTAGTTCACAGTAGTTAAAGTTGGCTAGTCTTGTGCTTACTTCACGGCTTAGGTCTAAGATGGCTAGTCCACTTATGCCGTAGTTGGTGAAAAGCAAGTCACCTTTTTTTTCTGTGATGTACTCACCATGGGCATAGAGTTTAGCAACGCCTGCCACTTTAACGCCTGCACAGGCTTTTACCCATGTCTCTTCTGAGCAGAGCTGTACGAGGCTTGGGTGTCTTGGTATGAGTGAGTGTCCCATCTTGGTAGCAAAGGCATACCCAGAGTTAGAGCCTCCTAGTTGTGGAGCAGCAGGTGAACCTGAGGCTATGAGAAGTTTGGTACATTTTTTTGTACCTTGTGTGGTTTCAAGGGTAAAATTTTCGCCCTCTTTTTCTATGCCTATCACGGTACAGTCACAAATTATCTCTACCCCTACCCTCTTGGCTTCATACTCTAAAAGTTCCACCACGGAAGATGCCTGCAAAGACATAGGAAACATTTTCCCTTCTTTCCCCTCTACAAGTTCTAATCCTATAGAGGTAAAAAACTTTTCTACCACATCAAAGTCATACCCTTTTAACACCTCTTTTACAAAAGGAAGGTTTTGTGAATAAAAACGATTGAGGCTGATGTACTTATTGTCTATGTTACATTTCCCATTACCAGAGACAAGGATTTTTTTACCTACTTTGTTGTTTTGCTCAAGCAAAGTAACCTTCTGCCCTACCCTAGCCCGAACAATAGCAGCTACTAATCCCGCAGCCCCTGCCCCAATAATTATCATCTTTTCATTATTCATACGATATTATATCCCAAAAGAATTATAAGGATTAACCAATGTCTGCTTTAGTAGAATTTAGTATGTTTCCCACCGAACAAACCCAAAGTAAAAGTGCCTTCGTGGCACGCGTTCTAGATATAGTAGATAAAAGTGGACTACCCTACCAACTCACCCCTATGGGTACACTCATAGAAGGTGAAACAGTAGAAGAGGTATTGGCTGTCATTAACCAAGCCTATGAAGAGTTGCAAAAGGACTGTGGACGCGTTTATAGCTCTATTAAAATAGATTGGAGAGATGGACCTGTTGGTAGACTGAGTAAAAAGGTAGGTTCTGTTGAAGCAAAATTGGGACGGAAGTTAAACAGCTAAAATTAGTTATAATATGCCCAATTTTTCTTAAGGAATTTTCATGATGTGTGCAGAGCGTATACAGCGAATTGTCCAAGCAATTATTTTAGGTCTGATTATGGGATTGGCCGGGTCTAAGATGTTTGCAGCAGCATTTGTTGTTACTTTAGCAATGATGATTATGCTAGTGATAGCAGGAATTACCGGGTTTTGTCCTGGTTTAATGATACTCAAAAAAATATTTCCACCGTGTAAGTGTGAAGATCAAAAGGATAACTAAATGTCAAATATTTCATATAAAGATGCCGGTGTAGATATCGATGCAGGGAATGAATTCGTAGAAGCGATCAAAGCAGATGTAAAATCAACCTTTGACAGTAATGTTATAGGCGGGATCGGTTCGTTTGCCGGTGCGTATGCTCTTCCAACAGGCTATAAAGAGCCGGTGATCCTCTCAGCGACAGATGGTGTAGGTACCAAACTTAGACTGGCTATTGAGAGTGGTAGACTGAACACAGTGGGGATCGACCTTGTGGCAATGTGTGTGAATGACCTTATCTGTAACAACGGTACGCCAATGTTCTTCCTTGACTATTATGCAACAGGTAAATTGCTTCCTGAAAATGCAAAAGATGTAGTTGCCGGGATCGCAGAAGGGTGTAGACGAAGTGAATGTGCATTGGTTGGTGGTGAAACAGCAGAAATGCCTGGGATGTACTCAGATGATGACTTTGATCTTGCAGGGTTTGCAGTAGGGATCGCAGAACGATCAGAGATGGATACCGTGGCTAACGTGAAAGAAGGACAAGTGCTTATTGCAATGCCAAGTTCAGGGGTACACTCAAACGGGTATTCACTGGTTAGAAAACTTTTCTTTGACAAGTTGGGCATGAGTCTTGAAACAGAGTTTGAAGGTAAACCGCTTATCGATACATTGTTAGAGCCGACACGTATCTACGTCAAAGAGTATAAAGCCAATAAACAGTACGTGAAAGCCCTCGCCCATATCACAGGTGGCGGGATCGTAGAAAACCTTCCACGTGTGCTTCCAGAGGGTATGAGAGCCGTTGTAAACAAAGACTCTATCAGAGTATTGCCTATCTTTGAGTTCATGGGGCAATATGTGGACGAAGAAGAGATGTACAGAGCCTTTAATATGGGTGTGGGTATGGTTTGGGTTGTTGAACCTGAAGATGTTGAAAAAGTACTTGAAAATACTGATGGATATGTGATCGGTGGTTTAGCCAAAGGTGAAAAAGGCGTTGAATTAGTCTAATTATTTCACTATATATTCGATCGGATGGGGCATGCTTCGTTCGGTCACTTACTTTTGTCCCTGTCGAAGGCTATTTTCTAATAGCCTCTTTATCCAGTTCCCCATTTTTCCATTTTGCCAAGTATGCATTGAGGTTCTCCTTTACATCACCCTGTAGTATATAGAGTCCTATCAGGTTAGGCAGAGCCATGGTCAAGATAAGCAGGTCTGAGAATTCCAGCATGGCTGAAGCACTGGTTACTGATGCCATCACAGTAAATGAGATGAAGATGAGTTTATAGACCAATGTATATTTTTCACCGAACAGATAGGTCCAGGAACGCTCTCCGTAATAGGACCATGAGATCATTGTAGAGAAAGCAAAGAGGATAATAGAGAAAGAGAGGATCACGGGGAACCATGAGATCACTGTACCATAGGCTGCAGCGGTCAATGCAGCACCCTGCTTTGAAGCTACAAGGTTTGCAAATTCACCGGCGGGATCATATACCCCTGTAGTGACAATGACAAGTGCGGTCATCGTACAGATAACGATCGTATCGATGAACGGTTCATAAAGAGCAACCATCCCTTGTCTTACAGGGTATTTCACAGAAGCCGTAGAGTGAACGATTGCAGCCGACCCGATACCTGCTTCACTTGAGAATGCTGCACGCTTAAAGCCTTGTACAAGTACCCCTATCATCCCTCCTACAGCAGCAGTAGGAGCAAAGGCTTCGTGAAAGATAGTTGCAATAGCATCTGGTACAGCTGATGCATTCACGATCAAGATCCAAAGAGAGGCAGTAAGGTAGATGAGTACCATAAGTGGGACGATCTTTTCGGCAGTGCGTGCGATACGTTTGATCCCTCCGATGATCACAAAACCGACAATGGTTGCCATGATCAGACCAAAGACGATAGGATAGTGGGCAAAGAAAGGAACACGATCAGTGAGTACTCCCATAGCTTGAGAGGTTTGAAAAGCATTCCCTGCCCCTAAACTCCCCCCTATTGCAAGGACGGCGAACATTACGGCAAGGACTTTACCCAGTTGTGTGTGTCCTTTTGATGCAAGTCCTTTGGAGAGATACTGCATCGCCCCACCCATGATACGCCCATCTGGTCTTTTTTCTCTATAAATCTGTGCAAGGGTCACTTCTGTGAATTTGAGGGTCATACCGAAGAAACCCGCAAGGATCATCCAAAAAGTAGCTCCCGGACCCCCTACAGCAATAGCGATGGCAACACCGGCGATATTTCCAAGCCCGACAGTAGCTGAGAGAGCGGTGGTTAAAGACTGGAAGGGGGTGATCTCCCCTACATCATCCGCTGTTCTGTATTTTCCTGTAATGATCTTGTAGGCGTGGGAGAACATACGTATATTAATGAATCCGAAACGAAAAGTAAGGAATACGCCTCCCACCACAAGCCATGCAACAATAAAGGGCATACTGCTTCCTTCTACCATGCCGAAAAAAATATCAAAAAAGAAAACGGAGGCCAAAAGGCTGTTGATCTGTTCAAATATGCTGTCCATAAAATCTCCCTGTTGTTACTTCAAATATTATACACAGTAAGCCCTAAAATAGGGGATAATTCATGTTTTTTTATTTTTTTTCTAAAATCTATTGACAAATAGAAACCTTTTGACTATAATTGCACTCCTTTTTACATCTGATGTATTAAGAACGGAGTGTAGCGCAGTCTGGTAGCGCACCTGGTTTGGGACCAGGGGGTCGAAGGTTCGAGTCCTTTCACTCCGACCATTTAGATATTTAACATTATAATAATAAGTAAACTTACACACTTAATTGTGGTGGGCGTAGTTCAGTTGGTAGAGCGCCAGTTTGTGGTACTGGTTGTCGCGGGTTCGAGTCCCGTCGCCCACCCCATTGATAATTAATAGGGTAACCACCCAACAGAAATGATGAAGCGCTTGTGGCTCAATTGGATAGAGCATCAGACTTCGGATCTGAGGGTTAGAGGTTCGAGTCCTCTCAGGCGTACCATTAATAGATTAGTTTTGTTATTTATTATTATTTTTTTTGTGCACTCATAGCTCAGCTGGATAGAGCATCGCCCTTCTAAGGCGAGGGTCTTAGGTTCGAATCCTAATGGGTGTACCACCTACTTTTTATTGTTTAGTAAAACAATCACATGCGGATGTGGTGAAATTGGTATACACGCCAGACTTAGGATCTGGTGCTTTACGGCGTGGAGGTTCGAGTCCTCTCATCCGCACCATTTACTTATATATTAACTTCAAAACGTCAAATCAACGAATTATCTTAAAATTTATAGTATAATCTATGCATTAAATTATATGTGGGATATTACTATGGATAAGAGTTTATTTATATTTATTTTAATGGGTATGGGCTTCCTTTATTTTGTTACAAATTTTGTGAGTGATATTCAAAAAGAAGATGAAGTGTATCAAAATAAAGGATATCAGGAAGAACATAAATATGATCAATATCAGAGTGTAGACAGTATTGGTCGGGAGATATTAGATCTTACCGGGGCAGATGCTAAAACACAGATAACTGCATGGAATGCAAGTGGACTCAAACAAGAATTCCTTGAATTTTTCCCTGATTTTGGTGATATGAGGCGTTTTGCAAAAGAGAGAGTACGTGGGGATATACTTCAAGAAAAACTAATAAATAATATTAACAGTATAGAGGGTAAATTCTTTTCCGGTTCAATGAATGCAGAGCAAGCCAAGCATGCACTTGACTCACTAAAATAGATCCTTTTTGTCTTATCGACAAGGATCTGACATTAAACTTCTATCTTGGTAGAGATAGACTTCTACACGTCTATTCAGTGCCATATTTGCAGATGAGTTATTTGCTGCGATAGGTTTACTGTAAGCACACCCTTTTGTATTGCCGGCATTCAAAATAGTTGCGACACTAAGAGCTCTCTGTTTAGAGAGCTTTTGATTGTATGCATAGCCACCTCTATTATCTGTAAATCCGGCAACACCTACAATAGTTTGTGGATAATTACGTAATAGTTGAGCAACAGTATTTACTTTTCTTCTTGCATGGGGTTGAAGTCTTGATGAAGCTGTTGAGAACATCATACGGTCTCTAAACATTAGTTTTACATAGCTATCAGTTTTTGAAACAATGATGTTTTTATTTGGATCAAGTGCAGCAAGTGGGTCATTATCAACACCTGTTCCTAGTGCACGTGCGATCTCATTGGCCTGTCTATCAAGAAGGTATCCGGCACCACCACCTAAAGCAGCACCTGCAAGAGCACCTATAGCAGCACGTCTATTTTTATGATGACCTTTTGTGTTGTATCCTATAAGAGCACCTGCAAGAGCACCTGCAAGAGCACCGGTTTTTGTACGATTATAGCTTCCGTCTTCTACAAGACCGGGTTGATTATAACAACCGGCTAACATAAAAGTTGCTACGGTTGCTGCTAACATGGGTTTAAATAGTTTCATATTTTTTCCTTATTAATTATTTTGAGCAGAGGCTATTGCCATCCACCTGTCTCTTGTGCTTGTTCACCATCTACTGCATTTCCTATGGCACCACCTGCGATGGCACCTAGTACAGCACCTGCTGCGATGTTGCTACCACTACCGTCACCTACATTTCCACCGATCACTGCACCGGTTACCGCACCTACGGCTGCACCAGTTTGGGTAGAAGGGTTAGAAAGAGCATTTTGATCTACACAACCGCTTAAAAGAGCAATACTTGCACTTGAAGCAAGGAAAAGTTTAAATATTTGTATTTTCATATTTCATCCTTTTTATTTTATATCATGATTTATTATAGCATGAAATTGTGATGAATTGTGAAGAGATCATGTTTTTTGTTTTATTTTTTCATGCCACTGCCAAAGTGTCTTTTCAAAACCTATTTTTTGTGTTTGATAAAAATGTAAAGAGGTAGTGAGATACGGTTGCTCTACCCACCCTCCAAAGTCATGAGGATACTGATAGGTTTTTGCATGGGTCTTGATATGTGAGGGGATAGGGTGTATTTCTCCCTCTTTAATGGCTTTTAATGCACTGTTGATTGCCATATAGCTACTATTAGATTTTGGAGAGGAGGCAAGATAGATCACCAGCTGGGAGAGTGAAATCCTTGCTTCAGGGTAGCCGATATGTTTTACAATATTGAGTGTAGAGCTGGCAAGATTCAGAGCAGGGGGATTGGCATTACCGATATCTTCACTGGCTAAAATAGCTAACCTTCTGGCAATAAATTCTGCTGGTTCACCCCCATCAACAAGTCTTGCCAAATAATAGACAGCCGCATCGATGTCAGAGCCCCTGATACTTTTGATCATGGCAGAGGTAAGTTCATAATGGCTTTCCCTCTCGGAGCTTCCTGCTTGCATAGCATGAGGACGTATCTGTTTAAGGATTTGCAGTGTGATCGGGGATGCTACGGCTGAAGCGCTCTCTAAAAGATTCAGCATTGCCCTTACATCACCTCCGCTGGAAAAGAGAAGATACTCTTTTGCCTCCTCTTCAAGCAAAAAATTTTCAAGTGTGAGGATGTGATCCAGATAGTTTGACATGGCTGTTAGATCGATCGCCTTGAGTTCAAAGAGATGTGAGCGTGAACGCATAGCAGCAGTCAGAGAGTAATAGGGATTCTCTGTAGAGGCACCAATGATCAATGCTGCAGCACTCTCCATAAAAGGGAGAAGTACTTCTTGCTGGTTTTTACTGAGCCTATGTACCTCATCAATGAAAATAAGAGGTTTCTCTAGGGCATTGGTGTATTCTTTAAATATTTTTCGAAGATCTTCTATTTTCAGTGTGGTAGCATTCATTTCATAAAAAGGTCTCTCCAACTGAGAAGCGATCACTCTGGCAAGGGTAGTCTTTCCACAACCAGGAGGGCCATAGAGAAAAATATGGGGTAGGGCATCGGCACATATAAGCTTTTCGAGCACACCGTTCTCTCCCAAAAGATGCTCTTGTCCTATGATATCATGCAATACTTTAGGACGATATTTTAGTGCAAGGTTTGTCATCTTAATCTTTTTTATGGGGTCTTTTTGTTTTAAATTCTTTTTGCTTTTTATTCTCTTCTTCTTGCTTTTGTGCATTGGCTTTGTTCTTTACCTCTGCAAGAGCATTGGCTTTTTTACGTTTCATGAATTGATGGACATCATCATACTCTTTACGTAAAAAGAAACGGGTTTTGTTGGTGGGGAGGTTATTGAGTTCTATACCACCGAATGCTATACGTTTAAGATCAAGTACTTTAGCATCAAAATGACCAAAAAAGCGTCTTAACTCTCTATTCTTACCTTCGGTGATGGTGACACGCAGCTTAGTAAAACTTTTCCCCTCAGCTCTTATCTCATAATGTGCAAAAGGAGCAAATGACATACTGTAGATCTTGCTTTTTTCATGAGCCCCGGCACGTGCATCATCAAGCACTAAACCCTCTTGCATTGCTTCGAGCATCTCTTTGCTGATAGGTTTATCTATTTTGAGGTTATAGGTACGATCTAAACGACTCTCCATGAGGGCTGTAGCTACTTCTATATTGTCCGTTAAGAGCAAAAGTCCTTCTGAGGCATAGTCCAGTCTACCTACAGGTACAAAGTGCCTAAATTTCCCCGGGAGCTTATGGTAGATCGTTGCACGACCCCTATCATCCTTTTTAGTGACCAATACGCCTTTAGGTTTGTTATAAACAATGATAGTAAGTTCATTACTTTTTTCTCTTAAAAGCATGCCTTTTACAAAAATACGATCTTCTTCTTGTACTTCATAGGCAAAATCTTGAAGAGGTGTTTTGTTCAGTGTGACTTCGCCAGCTTCTATAAGTCTGTCAGCTTCGCGTCTGGAGTACTTTGTGTTGTGTGAAATATATTTATTGAGTCTCATTATTATAACGCATTCCAAGCAAAGCTTGATATGCTACGCTGACACTGTGTCGTCTTCAGCAGACGGCTCATACGATCAGTCGTATTTATCCTTTCATAATTTTTCATTTAGATTTTATCCCTGCATTGATAAGATCATGGATATGTAATACCCCGATGACTTTATTCTCTTCTGTAGTAATAGGAAGAAGTTGAATACGGTCATTCTCGATGATCTCTAGTGCTTCGCTTGCAAGTAGCTCTGTGTTGTGATAGCTTTTGGGATGTTTCGTGGCATAATCAATCGCTAAATGATCAAGATCAAAAGAGCTATCCATCAGTGCACGCCTAAGGTCACCATCACTCAATAGTGCAATGAACTTATTAGAATCATCTACGATCAGAACTGTACCAAGTTTCCCTTCACTCATTGTGACAACAGCCTCTTTTAATGTTGTCTTATGATCAATAATAGGTAGGGATTTTGTTCTCATAAGATCTTTGATCTTAATAAAAAGTTTTTTTCCCAAAGAACCACCAGGATGAAAAGAAGCAAAATCCTCTTTTTTAAATCCTCTTTTTTCCATCAGTGCCACTGCCAAAGCATCACCCAGAGCCATGGTTAATGTTGTTGAGGTTGTTGGGGCAGTATTGAGAGGACAGGCCTCTTTGTCTACAGAGATGTCTAAGAATACATCAGAATATCTACCCAATGATGATGTTTTTTGACTGGTAAGTCCTATGAGAGGAATATCAAACCGTTTAATATGAGGAAGTATTTTGGTAAGCTCTTCGCTCTCTCCACTGCTACTAATAGCAAGAAGGGTATCCTCTTTGCCTATCATTCCCAGATCACCATGCAGTGCCTCCGTTGGGTGCAAAAAGAAACTAGATGTTCCTGTGCTTGCAAAGGTAGCTGCCATTTTTGCACCTACAAGCCCTGATTTGCCTACACCGGTAATGATCAGTTTACCTTTTGTCCGAACGATAAGATCAATAGCATCTAAAAAGTTTTGATCAAGACGATTTGCAGCTTTTATCAATGCTTCTGCTTCAATATGAAAAGTTTCTTGTGCGATTTTTATGAGATCCATTGTCTACTGCTTTATTATTTTATAAGGGATTATAGCATAGTGAAGGTTAGGGGGGAGGTAATATAAAGGAGTGTACCTGCACCCCTTTAGTTATTTTAGGATTGTTTACTGCTAGAAACTTCTCCTGCATCCACACGTTTAGAGAACTCTGTCTCTTCTCCTATAGCCAACGCTTTGGCTTGTTCTACCCACTGTTCTCTTTCTGCACGACCGGGAAAGCCTAAATTATTGTCGGCCCAGATAATATTTTCTTTACTCCATTCGGAAATTTGATCAAAGTGATAGATCCCTATTTTATTGAGAGATTCTTCTATTTTGACACCGACCCCTTTAATGCGGGTTAAGTTGTCTTTTTTTCCATTTCTGGGACCTGAAAGTAATATAGGCTCAGGTTTTTCTGTATGGGAAATTGTATCTACAATACTTTGTGCTTTTTCAGCATGCGTATCATGCGAAGTGCTATGTGTAGATCTACAGCTGTCATCAGGACAAGTGCTTTTCCCGAAAAGGTATCCGATAATAAACCCGATAAGGGCAGCCAATAGTAAACATAAAACGATTTGTGAAGCGATTTCTAACATAATTATTCTCCTATAATATTGATTTCAACACGACGATTTCTCTGTTTGTTTTTGTTTGTAGTGTTGGGGACAAGTGGGTTACTTTCTCCGTAACCTTTTGCGGTAAGCCTTTTGCTCTGTATACCTTGGGCAATAAGTTCTCTTTTCACAGTTTCTACTCTTGCTTGAGAGAGTTTTTGGTTAAATACTGCATCTCCGTCAGAATCTGTATATCCGGCTATTTCTACTTTGATCTCAGGATACTTTTTCAATATACCTGCTAATTTATCTACGGTGGACTTTCCAAGATTTGTTAATGTACTTTTTGCGATATTGAACTCTATATTCTCTACTTTAAGTAGTCTCCTTATGTTTACTTTTGCTTCTTTTTCCTGTTGTACTTTTTTTGCAGCAGCTTCTCTGGTAAGTCTTGCTTGCTCTTCTTGTGCAAGTCGCTCTTTCTCGGCTTCAGCTCTTCGTTGTATTTCTGCTTGTCTTGCTTTTTCGGCTTCAAGTTGAGCTTGTGCATATGCGGCTTCTTGCTCTAATCTAGCTTTTTCTGCAGCAAGTTTTCTATTCTCTGCAGCAAGCGTTGCCTCTTCTTCAACCTTTTTAGCATCTGCTAATTGTTGAAGGTACTCTGTATCAATAACGGTAAGATCTTTAGTAGGGATATTTGCTGCTTGTAAAAGTTTTTCCATTCTTAGTTTTGCAGCTTCATCTTTTACTTTTCCTTTTACGGTAAGTAGTTTATTCTGATAGTGTATCTCTCCTTGTGTATAACTTTGAGTAAACTCAGGAAGTATCTCTTGGGTTAAAGGAACACCTCCAAAATCATGAAGTTTCTGATCTTCAGAGAGATGTAAGGAGTCCAAAGAACGGTTTAGTTTCCTAAAAGTATTTTGCAGTGCATTCTCTTGTCTTGTATCTGAAAAGTGTCCGGATAACGTGTTATTTTGGTTATCATGATGAATGATAAAGTCAATAGGTTTCTTAGGTAAGATCACATGCGTATTGTTTCTCGAAGCAACAGAAGATGCAGCAAGCAGTTTTTGCATGTGGTGCTTTACTTCATAACTATTTACCTCACCTTCAACAGTAAGTATTTCATCTATATAGCTTATCTTTCCTTTTTGATAGGTTTTTACAAAATGTGGAATGATCTCTTTTGTAAGTGCTATACTGCCTTTTTCCAAAAGGGTACTGTTGGTTGATGTATTACCTATAGTTAATTTTCTGTTTTGTTCTTCAAAAAGTACTGCAAGTTCAGCCTGTTGCGTGGTATCTGTAAAATTCCCTTTAAGCTGGTAATTTTGGGCAGATTGCTCAATCACATATTCAATAGGGTGCTCTTTTAGTGGGATGGTAACTACCGTAGCAGGTTTTGTTGTAACAGGTGTTGTCAAAGTTAGTTTATCCATTTTTTGCCAAGTACAGAAAAAGATCAGTAGAAGCAAAAGTAGGAGTAGAGGCCAGATTTTTTTCATGCTTACTCTCCTTTAATTATAGGTTTCCTTTAATAGTATTACAGAAAATTATAGTATATTTTTATTAAAAGTAGGAAAGTGAGTATTAGAAGAAGTGAATTAGGTAACGACTATATCTCTATAGAAGTTACTTAGGGAAGGGCTATACGATGAAAATAGTCGGGATAATAAGCGGGTATCTTTTTTTCGTACGCACTACATGTTTTCTGATCGTACTTCTGATCTCATTTTCAACATTTCGATGATCTTTAAGGGCTTCAGGTTTCATGTGTAGCAACATTGTCTCAAGAAGTACTTCGATCTCTTTGGCAAACTTCTTATCTTCTTTATCTGCTACAAGACCGTGTGTGCTTATGATCGGTTTACCTACAACCTTTTGGTTACTCTGTGCGATCTGTGCTACTACGGTTACGATACCGTCCTCAGCCAGTTTTTGTCTGTCAAGTACAATATCATTTTCAATGGTCATATTGTTCTGGTTATCAATATAGGTTTTACCTGTTTTAACAGTTTTGACCTTTTTAAGATACTTAGGGGTGATCTCAACTTGGTCACCGTCACTCATAAGAAGAATATTTCTCTCATCTACACCACAACTTGCAGCAGTTTTTGCATGTTGGGCAATGTGATTGTACTCACCGTGTACCGGTAGGAAAAATTTAGGTTGAACCAGTCTTAAGATGAGTTTTTGCTCTTCTTGCCCCGCATGCCCTGAGACGTGAATATCTGTAAACTCTTTATATCGTACGGTCACTCCGGCTTTAATAAGCAGGTTCATGAGTTTAGAAACGGAAGCTTCATTTCCCGGGATGGCAGAAGCGGAGATGATCACCGTATCTGAAGGCTTTAGTTTAATGTGTCTATGCTCATCCGTTGCCATACGGTTAAGTGCTGCCATAGTTTCACCTTGTGAACCTGTGGTAACGACCAATATCTCATGGTCTGCATATTTTGGTACTTCATGGACTTCAATGAAGTGTTTATCATCAATATCGACAAAGCCTAATGCCCTGTTGGTCTCTACATTTCTCTCCATAGAACGTCCGATGACACAGATCTTTCTTCCGTGTTTGACCCCTCTCTCCATAGCTTGGAAGATACGGTGGACATTAGAAGAGAATGTTGACATGATCACTCTTCCTTTGGCAAGCTCAAAGAGGGTATCAAACGTTCTTCCTACCACAGTTTCACTCTTTGTAAAGCCAGGGTTATGTGAATTGGTAGAGTCAGAGAAGAGGCAGAGCACACCTTTGGCTCCATAATAAGCATAACGCTGTAGATCCATGGTGTATCCGTCAACAGGTGTATGGTCTACTTTAAAATCGGCAGTGTGCACAAGTGTACCTGCGGGTGTCTCTATGGCAAGAGAACAGGCATCAATGATTGAGTGGGTATTGTGCATCCACTCAACCTGCATATCACCGATCTGATACTGTTTTCTTTTGGTGACAAAGTTGAAGTATTTGGCATCCGCTTTAAGTCCGTGTTCATTGAATTTGTTCTCTATCATTGCAAGTGCAAGAGGGGTTCCGTATATAGGGAACTTTAACTCTTTGAAGAGGTACGGCATCGCACCGATATGGTCTTCATGACCGTGTGTGATCACAATAGCTTTGATCTTGTCTTTGATCGCATGGAGGTAAGAGAAATCAGGGACTAAAATGTCAACACCGTGCATTGTTTCATCCGGGAAACTCATCCCGACATCGATAACAATAGCACTGCTCTCTGTTTCAAGTACAGCCATATTCCCACCGATCTCACCAAGACCGCCCAGTGGTGTAAATCTTACTTTACCTTTGCTTGCTATATCGATCTGTTTCCAAGGAGCCATTCTTGCCTCTTGTGCACGCTTGTTCTCTTCTATGGAAGCTCTCATCGCATCATTGACAGTTGTTACATTTTTTCTTTTGTTTCGGTTTTTATTTTTATTCGGGTTATTTCCGGGTTTATTGTTGGGTTTATTATTTTGATTTGGTCTTCTGTTTTGATTGTTATTGTTTCTGTTTTGATTTGGGTTTGGTTTTCTGTTTCCGTTGGGTGCTTCTCTATCGGGAACATTACCGTTTACTTCTCTATTTTGGTTTGGTTTTCTGTTTGGGTTTGGTTTTCTATTGGGGGTTTGCTGGTTAGTGTTTTGACTTTGTTCCCCTGATCTGTTCTGCCCTTGAGCCTTCTGTCTATGTGGGTTTGGTCTTCTCTCTCTTTGTGTATTATTGTTTGGCGTTTTTTGCTCTTGATTTTGAGAGTTTTCGTTGTTTGTTTTGTTGTTTTCCATCTAAATTATCCTTTAATTCATTATATAAGTGATGATAAATAGATGTCTCAGCTTCATGAGGACGCAAATTAGGATCGAGATCCAGTTTTGCAAATGTTTGATCCACAATATCTTTTGAAAAAGCAGATAGGAGGTTTTTAGAGAGTTTCTTGCGTGGTTGCGAAAAAGCAACCTTTAAAAATGTTTCAAACTTCTCATCGTCTCTTGACTGGTCTTTTTCTATTAAAAGCACGGCAGAAGTAACGTTTGGAGGTGGTACGAATGCTTCACGCTCGACTTCGAAGCAGAGTGTAGCTTTTCCAACGCTTGTTGCAAGTACAGAAAGAGCAGAAAATGCTTTTTGTTTTGCAACTGCCGAGAATTTCACGGCAACTTCTTTTTGAACCATGACCAGTACAGACTGGCAGAGTTCATCCCTAAATGCTTTTAAGATGATATTGGTCGCGATATAATAGGGCAGGTTGGCAACCAGATGATAAGGCTCATCCAGTAGACTTCCTGACTCCCAACGCTCAAGCACATCTCCGCAACGCAGCTCAAAACGACCTTCGTGGATGGGCGTTTCAAATTCTGTTGTAAGATGCTCGCATAATCTTTTATCAACCTCAAATGCTGTGACATTTCTTGTTTTCACAAGTTCTTTGGTTAAATCACCTAAGCCAGGCCCAATCTCTGCAACTTTTAAGTTGTCATTGGGCATCGCTTGGACGATTTTTTGAAGATAATAATCATTTTTTAAAAAGTTTTGACCAAATTTTTTCGATGCAAATTCGGTTAAATTCTCAATAATCATACTATAATATTCCTTTATAACAACTATTAATCACTTGCAGTAGATTATTTTTGTATAATTCTACCATAATTTAAAATGAAAAGAGATGTTTGTATGGATTATTTCGCAAAACGTATCATTCCTTGCCTTGATGTAGATAATGGACGCGTGGTTAAAGGCGTAAATTTTGTTGGTTTACGTGATGCAGGAGATCCTGTAGAGGTAGCCTATCGCTATAATGAAGAGGGGGCAGATGAGATCACTTTTCTTGATATCGGAGCAACGCATGAGGGGCGTGACACTATTGTAGATGTTGTAAAACAGGTTGCAAAAGAGGTATTTATTCCTCTGACTGTTGGAGGTGGTATTCGAGAGCTTGCAGATATATATAATCTACTTAATGTTGGTTGTGACAAGGTAAGTATAAACTCTGCTGCTATCAAAAGACCAGAGTTCATAGAAGAGGGGGCAAAGCGTTTTGGTTCTCAGTGTATTGTAGTTGCTATAGATGCAAAAAGAGTGGATGATGGTACATGGCATATCTTTACACACGGTGGACGTAATGATACCGGTATGGACGCTCTATTATGGGCAAAAGAGGCTTATGAGAGGGGAGCAGGAGAACTGCTTGTTACCTCTATGGATGCAGATGGTACAAAAGCAGGGTTTGATAATGAACTTAACAAAAAGATCGGTGAACTTGTGAATATCCCAGTGATCGCTTCAGGGGGAGCAGGAACAATGAAGCATATGGAAGAGGCATTTACTTTAGGGTATGCAGATGCAGCACTGGCAGCTTCTATTTTTCACTTTAGAGAGATAGATATCATGGAGCTTAAGGCTTACCTCCGTGAAAAAAATATCCCTGTGAGAATGTAATGCAGGAAAATTTATCATATATCGTATGTGCAGGAAAAAGTGAGCAGTTTGATTTTGCACAGCCTGTAGGCATCGGTATGACAGAAGTAGCGATTAATTTAACAAAACTTTGCTTGTCCAAAAAACCAAAATATATTCTTTTTATCGGTACAGCAGGTTCTTACGGTGAGAAAAAAATATTTGATATCGTAGAGTCAAAAACAGCGAGTAATATAGAGAACAGTTTTTTTACAGGAGGATCATATACACCCATAGATAATGTAGTCTCTACTGCAGAAGATGTTTCACGTGAAACCCGTAAAGCTGAGTCCAATAGTTTGGACTCAGTAGGGTTGAAACCGGAGCGGTGGAGTGAAGCGACCCGTGTAGGCAGGGAAATCATTGTGAACTCTTCGAACTATATTACCACAGAAAAAAGTTTGGGTAAATATTATCTGGCACAAAATATACATTTGGAAAATATGGAATATTATGCGGTATTAAAAGTAGCTCAAACATTTGGTGTCTCGGCAGGAGGTATTTTTGTTGTGACAAATTATTGTGATGAGAATGCACATGAAGATTTTTTAAAAAATCAAAAAGAGGCTATGGCTAAATTGACAGAATATGTAAAGAAAAGAGTAAAAATATGAGCAAAAAAATCATTCAGGATCTAACGAAAGAAGAATTGGCAGCAATGATAAAGCCATCATTTCGTGCCAAACAAATATATCAGTGGATATACCATAAGTATGCTATGTCATTTGAAGAGATGAAAAACCTTCCTAAACAGATGAGAGAAGAACTTGATAGCACCTATACCCTTGCACCGCTTAAGACATTAACTGTACAAGACAGTATAGACGGCAGTCGTAAGTATCTTTTTGAATTACATGATGGGCATACCGTAGAAGCTGTATTGCTTTTAATGAGAGACAAAGAGTATCATGAAGATGGCTCTGTAAAGCATCAGGAACGCTATACAGTGTGTATCTCTTCTCAGGTAGGGTGCAAGGTAGGGTGTGCCTTTTGTTTGACTGCAAAGGGCGGTTTTATGCGAAATTTGACTGCCGGAGAGATCGTTGAGCAACTGCGTATGATTAAGAAAGATAATAAGATAGATGCAAACCGTCGTGTCAACATCGTGTATATGGGAATGGGAGAACCGCTTGACAACCTTGAAGAGGTAGTGAAATCTGTAAAAATATTTGCGGATCCGGAGGGAATGGCTATTGCCACACACCGTCAGACTATTTCCACTTCAGGACTCAGCTCCAAAATAGAAAAACTGGGGAAGATGGAGCTGGGGATCAACCTTGCCATCTCACTTCATGCTGTAGATGATGAACTCAGACAGCAGTTGATGCCTATTAACAAAGCCTATAATATCGAGTCTATTATCACTGCGGTAAAGAACTTTCCTGTCAATGATAGAAAGAGAGTCATGTTTGAGTATCTTGTCATCAAAGATGTCAATGACGATATATCTGCGGCAAAGAAACTTTTGAGTCTGCTTGACGGGATCAAAGCAAAAGTGAATTTGATCTACTTCAATCCTTACGGAGGAACGGAATTTAAACGTCCGAGTGAAAAAGATATGAAAGCATTTCAGGAGTATCTTACGAAAAGAGGATTACACTGCACGATCCGTGAGTCCAAAGGGTTAGATATTTCTGCTGCCTGTGGACAGTTACGGGAACAAGAAGGAGATAAGAATGCCTAGTGTTGAAGTTGCATTGTTGATATTTATTATTTCGGTTGTTGTTATTGGTGGCGGGTGGTTTGTTTATGATGCCAATAGGGATGAGGAATAGTTTGAATTTCTCTTGTTACTTTTTTCTTTTTTGTACTGCGACAAAATAGAAAAGAGTAACCAAAGTCAGCAAATGCGGTTTGCTATAGCAAAGACTTCTTCAGAAAAAAGAAAAAAACGCAAGAATTTGTGACTCTTTGCAAATTCCCTTGATAGATGCAGTTTCATATGAAAAGGTTAACTAGCTACTATCTATTGAACACTCTCTCCTCTTTAGGACATATCAAACTCTTCTGTGATACAAAATCCATTTTACTCTCTATATGATACTTGGCACCATAAGTAAATGTGAGTGCCTGTGCATGGAGCATGAGTCGTGGTGCCCCGTGTTGGATGAGTCGCTCTTTTTTTGTTTGCAGCATGTCCAAGTAGGCATCACTGGCTTCGTAGCTGGCACCATAGATAGGGTCTCCTAAAATGGGATGTTTCACGTGAAACAAATGGATGCGTATCTGATGCAGTCTTCCTGTGTGAGGATAGCATGCAACCAAAGATGCATCTAACTTTTCATCATACATTAACGGTACAAACTCTGTATGCGAGGCTTTCCCATCCTCAGATATAAGGACTTTATGTTTAGTAATTTCATAGCCATCTTTGTTTACTTTTATAGCTTCTTTGGAGGTAAATGGTTCGGTTAGTTTTCCATCGACCCATGCCAGATAGGACTTTTTAATAGTACGTTTTTCAAAAGAACTTTTGAGATGGTGTTCGGCTTTTTTATGTTTAGATGCCAGAAGTAAACCGGAAGTTTCCATATCGATGCGATGCGTGGCATTGGCATTGTCTCCGGAAAGGTGTCGTATCTCATCCAGCATAGAGTAGGGGGTAGCCATTGTGTTGGGATGTACAAGTATGCCTGATGGTTTTTCAAAGATCATAAAATCTCTGTTTTGAAAAAGAGGAAGCTTACCTTGGGAAGAGGGTTTAAAATAAACGATCTCCACTTCACCCTCTATCTTAGCTCCGGTGAGAAACATAGATTTGCCCTCTATGAGTAGGCGACCTTTTGCGATAACCCTTTGAGCCTGCCCTTGTGTAAAATGAAAGGTACGCATAATAAAAAGAAAGGCAGGTATCTCTGCAGGTACAGTAAACTTCTCTTTCACAAATGGCATCTCTTACCTCTCTATAACTGCTATTTTGGTAGAATAATATCAAAATTTTATACAGATAAGGGTTAG
>Ga0256827_10000883_pt1 | contig 18894 bp, 18 predicted proteins | sample CV84metaG_FD_185977 | JGI IMG/M metagenome (GOLD analysis project Ga0256827, IMG submission 185977) | Hydrothermal vent microbial communities from East Pacific Rise, Pacific Ocean - CV84 | ecosystem: Environmental > Aquatic > Marine > Hydrothermal vents | place: Pacific Ocean: East Pacific Rise... | reverse complement strand
TCCTTTTTGAACATATAGCATATTACCAAGTGTGTGGCTTACAGCCTGCATTATATTTTGCTGGAGTTCCGCTTTTTCTTCTTGGTGTTTTTGGGTTAGAGTATTAATTTCATTATTATAAAGTCTAATAATTTTTTTTAAGTACTCTATATCACCATATATTATCTTAGAATTTTTAAGTTGTTCTAATTCTTCCCAGATTTTAATTTCAATATCACTATCTTTTATCATATTTATTCCCTCTTAAGATAATAAAACTACCACAACCACAACAAAAAAGTCAATAATATTATTAGCCTCTTATCTAGGGAAATAACGCTGTAAACTTGTTAAATTACTAATTATAAGTTATAATAATTTATATTTAAATGGAGTTATATTATGTTTATTTTAAAATCATTATTTTTTTTATTATTTTTTATTGTTGTATCATGTAATAATGATATTACAGAAAAAGAAGAACTAAAAACTAAGTTACAAAATTTAATAAATAAAGAAATTACAGTATTAGTTCCAGGAATACAGCTATCTATTAAACATCCTAACTTAGGTGTGATTTCTGTAGCTTCAGGTCAAGCAAATATTAAGGAAAATATAAATCTAACAATAACACATTCTCTTAGAATCGCTAGTGCAACAAAAATTTTTACAGCAGTTTTAATTATGAAACTCGTAGAAAATAAAATTATAAATATCAATGATACAATGAAAACTCTTCTTCCTAATCTTGAATTTAAAACAGCAAATATAATTACTTTAAAAGATTTATTGCAGCATACAACAGGTTTTAAAGGTTATTTTAATGATGATGACGATTTCCAAGAATATGTTATAGATAATCCTAAAGAAGTATATAGTCCCGAAATTTTGTTTAAAAAGGCTCTTAATTTACATACTCCAATAGAATCTGAAATTAATGATGAGTTTCATTATACAAATACAAATTATATTATTCTTGGAATGATAATTGAAAAATATTTTAATAAATCATATAAAAAATGTGTAGAAGAAGAGATTATAAACCCCTTATCTTTAAAAAATACTCTTGCAATTAATGATATTTCTGAAATAAAAGATATGGCTGAGGGATATTTTTTTATTGATAATACTAATATCTCAGGAAAAAAATATAATCATTCTTTTTTATTTTCAGCAGGAAATATTATTTCAAGAACTTCAGATTTGGTAGAATTTATTGATGCTTTAATGAAAAATAAATTAATTTCTAAAGAAACTCTTTCTATAATGAAAAAATATATAAATACTAGTAGTGAAGACTTAGAATATGGTTTTGGTTTAGGGAATTTTAAAAATCTTGGTGTTGGACATAATGGATTAACTTTGGGATATACAAGTATTGTTATTTATAATAAAGAATTAAATTTGTCTATTGCTGTTTTAATCAATGCTCTTAGTAAAAATGCAAGCCCAATAGAGATTGCAAAAAAAGTTTTAATAATTATTAAAGAATTATAATAACATTATTTTTATCATCAACTCCAATAAGTAGTAGAGCACCTTGTACATTTGAAAAAGCGACTAGTTCTTCTGCTAGTTGTTCATTGTTTTTTATATTGACTTTAAATTGAGTATAGCTATCCTCACCATTTTTAATTCGTGTTATAAGCTCTTTCATTCAGACCTCAAAAGATATACCATGGAGAAATAATCTTTTCTAAGAATTAAATTCTATTATATCTTTTTAGATTTTGATACAAATAAACATCTTTTTATCTTTGCTTTCATTTTTATTTTATGATAGTTTATAATACTTAGAAAGAGGAGTATTCAATGGATTATAAAAAAGCTCAAATAATAGCATTAGCAATGATTGCTTCTTCTATATTATCAGGTATGGGATTAGTTGCAATGGCAATTAGACCAATGGATGAAGGCTATCTTTTACCTATTATTGGAGGAGGAATACCATTTTTTTTATATATGAAATCACTTTATAATGAAATATTTTCTAAAAAATGAATAAATAATACTAAAACTTTTTTAAATTTTCTATAAGAAACTATTGACAATGATTATTAAATTGTGTATATATTCTTTTGTGTGGCTGGGTGGCTCAGTTGGTTAGAGCACACGGCTCATATCCGTGAGGTCGAGAGTTCAAGTCTCTCCCCAGCCACCAAAAGGACTCTTAAGAGTCCTTTTTTTTTGTCATAAATTTGAAAATCATTATAATTTGCTATAAAATCTTGCATTAATAAATAATATTATGTTATCTCTAATATAGATTTTTATATTTTGGAGGAATAATGAAGTATCTTTTGTTAATACTTGGTATGGTTTTTATATTTTCTAATACCATTTATGCAGGAAGGATGACAGATGAGTGGAAGCTTACTATTAGTAAAGACTATGATAAAGTAATTAGTAAGTTAAAGGATAAGTCAGGTAAAACAGCAGAAGGATATTATCTCTTAGGTAAAGCTTATTATGCAAAATCTGATAATATTAAAGCTGCAGAAGCATGGAAAGAAGCTTTAAAAATGACTAAAAGCAATAAGAGTAAATCAAAATGGGATTTTTTATGGCCACCTAAATCTTTAAGGTCTAAAAAGTTAAGTGGAGCAAAGAAGAAAAAACTTTATAAAAAGTTTTTGTCTCAATTTGAAGAAGTAAAAGGTGCTGCTCAAAATGAATTAAAAAATTCAGCAAAAGCAAATGCAAGAAAAGCTGATGATAAAAGAATTGATGCAAAAAGAAATGAGGCAAAAGCAAAAAAAGCAACAGCAAAAGCAAATGCAAAATCTGAAGCAATTAAGGATAAGCATAAAGTAGCTGACAGAAAGCTTAAAGTTGCTAAAACAAAAGCTGATATGGCTAAAAACAGAAGAGGTCATCAAAATAGAGCCAGAAGATCAGGTGGTTCTTCAACTGGAGCAATTATTGTATTTTTAATAATCCTTGCTATTATTATTTTTGCAGTAGTAAAAGGAAAGTCATCAAGAGGTCGTTCTGGTGGTAGTCCAATGAGAAGCAGAAGAAGAGTTGGAAGACATGATATTTATTATGATGATGAAATATTTATGATGGGTGCTTTTTGGTATGATGGTATTTATTTTAGAAATGAAAGGGATTATTATAATCAATATGGACATCATTTCACAAATAGAATGTATGCTGATGGATATGATGAATATGCAGATAGATATGAAAATGAAGCAATGAATGATTTAGATGAAGTTGATAGAATGAATGATGAAATTCTTGATGATGTTGATGATAGAGAAGAATACAGAAATGAAGCTGCTGATGCAAACTATGATGCAGATATGGATAATGCAGATGCAGACGAATATGACAATGAATCAAGATATGACAATGAAGATGCTGGGGAATATGATGAAGCAAGTAGTGCTTTTGATGATGAACCTGAATTTAGTGATGAAGAAGATGAAAGTGAAGATGAAGAGTGGTAAATCATTTAATAATGATATATGATTCTCTTTTTTTTGATATAAAAACGACATTTCGTTAAAATTAGCATTAATTACACCTTATAAGATGGAAAGATAATTGCTCCTAATTAGAAGTATTTTACATTTAGGAGAATTAATGGATTACCCTGAAATAAACAATTTATTTACTGATTTTGAATTAAAAGACCAGGATGACAAAGCTATTACTCTTTCACAGTTTAAAGGTAAAAATATAGTACTATACTTTTATCCTAAAGATAATACACTTGGCTGTACAAATGAGGCCTGTGATTTTAGAGATCGAATGGAGTTTTTTGAGGCTTTAAATACTGTTGTTCTTGGTATTAGTCCTGATAGTTTGAAATCTCATATAAAGTTTTCATCTAAGTATGAATTAAATTTCCCTATTTTAACTGATGAAGAGCATATTATTTCTGAAAAATTAAATGTATGGCAATTAAAGAAAAATTATGGAAGAGAATATTTTGGTATTGTTAGAACCACATTTATTATTGATTCAACTGGTGTTTTAAGAAAAATATATAAAAAAGTTAGAGTAAAGAATCATGTTGAAAATGTATTGGAATATATAAAAACTGAAATAAATAAATAAATTTTGCTATTTTAGTATAATTAATGGTAAAATAAGCAGATTTAATTTTTATAAGAGGTTTTATGTATGATTTAACAGAATCCAGAAGATTGTATACTCTAGGAAAAGAAGAGTTTACTAAAAAAAATGATAATTCTGCCAAAGCTTTTTTTGAAAAATCACTTGAAGCTTATGATAATTCACCTTATGCGTTATATGGTTTATATAAGGTTTATGGAGTACTTGCTGATTATGAGCAACAAGAAAGATATGCAAATAAAGCTTTGAACCAATCTAAAAAATTTATTGATTCAAATCCTATGGATATTGATTCTGAATTGTATAAAAATATCGGTTATATAAATGATTTTTATTTTAAGAATCATAGAGAAGCATTAACTTATTATGAAAAAGCATTAGAATTGGATGATAAAGATTATGATACTTATGAAAAATCTGCTTTAATTTATGAAGAAGATTTTAGTGATTATAAAAAAGCAGAAAAATATTATTTAAAATCTATTGATTTAAATCCTCAATATTTTAGGGCATTACATAATTATGCATATTTTTTACAGTTTAAATTAAAACAATTTGAAAATGCGTTAACTTATTATGAAAAAGCATTGGTTGTTATGCCAAATGATTATTCAACTTTAAATCGTTTAGCTTACTTATATGAAACACATTTAAAGGATATGACTAAAGCTATTGATTTCTATGAAAGATCAATTAAAGAGAATGATAGTTATTTTTTATCACTATATAATGCATCTTATTTATATCAATATCATTTAGATAATCATGAAAAGGCTAAGGAGTATTTAGAAAGGAGTATAAAATTAAACCCTAACTATCATTACAGTTATGAAAACTTAGGAAGTTTATATGAAATTACATATAATGATTATGAAAATGCTGAATATTATTATAATCAGGCTCTTTCTATTTCTCCTGATAGTTTAGAGGTTTTATATAAAAAAGCATATCTTTTTCATTTCAAAAAGAATGACCTTAATACCGCAGAGGAATTATATAATAAGATATTAGATATAAATCCAAATCATGTTAATTCATTAAATAATATGGGGCTTATTTCAGAGGGAATATATTCGGATTTTCATAAAGCAATTGAATACTACAAAAAAGCAGTGGAGTTATCTCCTAATTTTGCAAAACCACTATATAATATTGCTTATGTTTATCACTATAAACTTGATGTTCCTAATAGATATGAAATAGCAGAAGAATATTATAAAAAGTCACTGGCATTAGACCCTAACTCTCATTTTACTTATGTTGATTTAGGTTTTTTATATGAAGTTATATTTAAAGATTATGATAAAGCATATAGATACTACCAGAATTCAGTAGAAATTAATCCAGATTATTCAACGGGTTACTACAATATTGCTTATACCTTAGAAAAATATTTTGACGATAAGGATAAAGCAATTGAATATTATGAAAAAGCTATTGAGTTGAGTCCAAATTATTCAGAAGCATATAATAGTGTTGGGTTATTGTATGAAATGCATAAGGGTGATATGGATAAGGCCTTGGAATTTTATAAAAAAGCCTATGAAAACTCTCCAACGAGTTATGTTTATTCATTTAATGTTGGTTATTTAACAGAAAAACATTTAAAAGATTATGCAAAAGCATTGGAGTTTTATGAGAAGGCATTAAGGTATAATCCTAATTATGCAGATGCATATAATAATGCTGGTTTTTTATATGAAACTTTTAGGAAAAATATACCTCAGGCTATAAAATATTATAAAAAAGGTTATGAAATAGCTCCAAACCATAAAGGAATAGTTTATAATTACGCTTATGTTAATATGATACAAAAGAAATATGAAGAATCATATAGATTATTTAGTGAGTATATTAATTTAAGAGATGATTATGCTCCTGCATGGTATTATAAGGGGTATATAGAAGATATTTCATTTAATCAGCTGGAAAAAGCAATGGAATCCTATAATAAAGCAATACTATTAGATGTAAATTATGCAGATCCATATTATAGCTTAGGTTTATTATATAAAGATGCTTATAAAGATGATATAAAAGCAGATGATTATTTTCAGAAAGCTTATCAGCTTGGTAAAAGTAATGCTTTTCTGAATGCTAAATTTAATAAGTAATAAAAATCTTCCGATTTTTTACTAGGAATATAAAAGATTTTTATTATTTTAAGAGCTTTGGAGGAAAAATGAAGCTTTTTAGTAAAAAACAAGAGATGACGATGTGGCAGAAACTATTTCTAATTGCATCATTAAAAATTATTTTTTTAGTAGCAGTTATTAAACCACTATTTTTTCCTAATTTTTTTAAAAATAATTTTAAAACAGAAGAAAGTAAAAATAATTTTATGATAAATGAATTAACAAAAAATTCACAAAAAAATACTAGTAAGCCGAATAAGTAGTAAGTAACTCATTCAATTATATATTTTTAGGAGGTTTGTATGGACTTTATTCTTTCTGCTGTTACCGCTGCTGCTGATTCTGCAGCGAATGTCAGTGGAGTTGTGAACTGGGCTCGGGCACAATTTGCAATGACTATTATTTTTCATTTTCTTTTTGTTCCAATTACTTTAGGTATGTCGGTTCTTGTTGCTATTATGCAGACAATGTATTATAAAACAGGTAAAAAAGAGTGGAAAGACACAACTAAGTTCTGGCAGAAACTATTAGCAATTAATGTTGCGATAGGTATTGCTACTGGTATTATTCATGAATTTGAATTTGGAACTAACTGGTCAAATTATTCATGGGTTATGGGTGATGTTTTTGGTGCACCATTAGCTATTGAAGGTATTTTCGCATTTTTTATGGAAGCATCATTTGGTGTTGTTTCTTTATTTGGCTGGAAAAGAGTTGGAAAGAAATTTCATTTATTTTCAACATGGATGTTTGCAATTGGTACGAACCTTTCAGGTCTTTGGATTATTGTTGCAAACTCATTTATGCAACATCCATCAGGATATAAGTTAAATATCGAAACTGCAAGAGCTGAAATGGTTGATTTTTCACAAATTGCATTACAGCCAAAAGCAATAGACACATTTTTGCATCAGATGTCATCTGCATATATGTTAAGTGCGACTTTTATGATTGCAATTTCTGTTTATTATATTTTAAGAAAAAGACATATTGTATTTGCTAAACGCTCAATTGCTGTTGGTATTACATTTGCTTTATTAAATGCTTATTTCTTGTTTTTAGTTGGTGATATGCAGGCAGCAACAGTAACCAATATGCAACCAACAAAAATGGCAGCAGCAGAAGGTTTATTTAAGGGAGAAGAAGGTGCTCCAATTATGATGGGGATATTAAATCCAAGTATAAAAATTGGAGATGATAAAACTGCTGTTTATGGTATACCTTTTCCTTATGGTTTATCTTTACTTGGTAAACATTCACTAAATGCTTTTGTTCCAGGAATAAATGATTTAGTATATGGTAATAAAAAATATGGAATACTACCTGCAAAAGAATTAATGAGAAGAGGTAGAATTGCAATTGATGCAATGTATGCATATCATGCAGCAAAAAAAGTAAAAAATACAGAAGAAATGAAAAAGCAAAAAGACATTTTTGAAAAGCATTCGAAATATTTTGGTTATGGTCATTTGAAAAATGAAAAGGATATAATTCCACCAGTTTCTACTGTTTTCTATGCATTTCATATTATGGTTGGAATAGGTTCATTTTTTATGTTGTTTTTCTTGTTCATGTATATAAAAGTTAGAAAGAATCAAATTTTAGATAATAAATTGTTTTTAAAAATATCATCTATCACTCTTTGGTTAGCGTATGTTGGAATTGTAACAGGATGGACGATGGCAGAGGTTGGGCGTCAGCCATGGACAGTTTTTGGAGTACTTCCAACAAGTAAGTCTGCAACACCAATACATTTAAATAATGTTAAGGCGACATTTTTTATATTTCTTGTTTTATTTATAATACTGGGTTTTGCTGAATTAAAAATGATGATTAGGCAGATTAAAATTGGTCCTGATAACCATGATAATGAGGAGGTATAGATATGACACATTCAGCATTACAACATTACTGGTGGTTTATTGTTTCTCTTCTAGGGGCAATGCTTGTATTTATGATGTTTGTTCAGGGAGGGCAATCATTAGCAATGCAATTGGCTAACTCTGATGAAGAAGAAAAGTATGTTTATAATTCTCTTGGTAGAAAATGGGAACTGGGTTTTACTGTTTTAGTTATGTTTGGAGGAGCCTTATATGCAGCATTTCCGTTATTTTATTCAGTTAGTTTTGGTGGAGCCTACTGGGTTTGGTATATAATATTATTTAGTTTTGTAGTTCAGGCTGTTGGTTATGAATACAGAACAAAACCTGATAATATTTTAGGAAAAAAAGTTTATCAGGGATTTTTATATTTTAATGGCTTTATTGGTACAATTTTAATTGGTGCAGCTGTTGGAACATTTTTTACTGGTTCTAATTTTTCAGTTCATGGAATTACAAGAGAGTTAACATGGGGTGTTGCAAAAGATGGTATTAATTTAAGAGGATTAGAGGCTGCTATTTCATTTAATCATGGAGCATTATTTAATTTAATATTTGGATTAATGTTATTATTTTTAGTTAGAGTGACTGGTGCTTTATGGGTAAATAATAATGTTACAAATGAAGCTGTTAAGAAAAAAGCTCAAAAACTTGCAAAAATAAATTTCTTCATACTTCTTCCATTTTTACTTGCAATGCTAGTTATGCTTGTAACAATGAAAGGCTACCATGTCGACCCAAAAACACAAGTTGTATCATTGGTTGACGGACATTATCTTAATAGTTTACTTGCTGGTGGAGCTTATAAATTGATTATATTGCTTGTTGGAGCAGTTGCTTTTGTTTATGGTGTGTTTGCTGGTGCATTTCAAGGTAAAAGAGTTGGTTTCTGGATTGCAAATGCAGGTGTATTATTTGTAGTTCTTGCCATATTTATGACTGCAGGATATGGAAATTCTGCATTTTATCCATCTTATGCTGATTTACAAAGTTCTCTTACTATTCAAAATGCGTCTGGTAGTTTAGTTGGCTTGAGAACGATGTTTTATGTATCTTTTGCAATACCTTTTGTATTGATTGAAGTTGTTTATACATGGTATGTAATGAGGAAACCAATTAATGAAGAAGATGTTGAAGATAAACATGCGTATTAAGGAGTATTAAATGAATTTATTAAATATAATAGCAACAGCAGGGTTAACACCTATTAATGAGTTTGGACAAAATCCAAATCATAGTGAATTTAATGTATGGGTTAGTTTCTTTATGTTATTTCTATGGCCTTTATTAATTTTTATTGGTTATAAATTTATATCATATACAATGAAAAAACTTGAAGCAAATGGTTACTTTGATGAAGTAAAAGAAGATGCACCAACTGAAACAAAAGAGGCCGAAGCTACTACATAAAATCATGAATTAATTTCCAAATTAAAAAAACTTTTACAATTCACTTAAATTATGATATTCAATAACCTAAATTTTAATGCAGACTTTGTTTGTTTTTTAATATAAACCTTGTTTGCGTTTTAATATAAATAAAGTTTATATTTTATAAGAGGTAGTATGAAAGTAAGATTTGCACCAAGCCCAACAGGCTCTTTACATGTAGGAAATGCTAGAACAGCATTATTTAACTGGCTTTTAGCAAAAAATCAGGGTGGTAAAATGGTTTTTAGGCTTGAAGATACTGATGTTGAACGCTCAACTGAAGAATCAAAGGCTAGTATTATCAGAGATATTAAGTGGTTAGGGTTACAATGGGATGAAGGCCCGTTTTTACAATCAGAAAGGCTTGAGATATATAAAGAGCATTTGAATAGATTAGAAGAAAAAGGTTCAGTATATAAATGTTTTTGTACAACCGATGAATTGGCTGTGGAGAGAGAAGAAAATAAGAAAAAGAATCTTCCTATGAAGTATAGCGGGAAATGTAGGCATTTAAGCAAAGAAGATATTGAAAAAAATATTGAAAACGGAAAAGAATTTTCATACAGATTTAAAATTGACAGAGAATTAATGGAATTTAAGGATTTAGTTCGTGGAGACATGAGGTTTGATTTAAATTTAATTGGTGATTTTGTAATAATGAGACCAAACGGTTATCCTACTTATAACTTTTCTGTTGTTATTGATGATGCTTTGATGGGAGTAACTCATATAATCAGAGGAGAAGACATTTTGCCTTCAACACCAAAGCAAATTATGTTATATGAAGCATTTGGTTATAAAACTCCTCAATTCGGTCATTTGTCATTAATCAGTGGAAAAGGTGGAAAACCCTTACATAAACGAGATGGAGCAACCTCTCTTTCTGCATTTAAGGGTGATGGATATTTGGCAGATGCTTTATTTAATTTTTTAGCTTTACTTGGATGGAGCCCTAAGGATGATAGTGAAATTATGCCAAAAGATGAAATCATAAAAAGATTTAACTTAAAAGATGTTTCTAAATCTCCTGCACAATTTGATTATGAAAAACTAAAATGGATGAATAGTCAGTATATTAATAAATTAGCTCCAGAAGAACTTCTTGAATTTAGCGAGGAATTTATTTTAACTAAATATCCAGAATTTAAAGGCTTAGATATTGAAAAGAAATTATTAATAATGAAAGCTATTGCTCCAAGAATTGATTTATTAACAGAAGCACCTGATTGGGCAGATTATTTTTATAAGAAGTTTGAACTTGATGATAGTGCAAAAGAAATAGAGGCAACAGAAGATTATAAAATTGTTAAAGAAGAACTAATTAAGGTAATTAACGAAGAAACTGATTTTTCTGTAGAAAACCATAAGCCTTTAATTAAAAAAATTCAAAAAGCATCTGGTAAAAAAGGAAAAGCTCTTTTTATGTCTGTTAGAGTTGCTGTAACGGGAAGAACACATGGCCCTGACTTAAATTATGTTTTTGCTGTTATTGGTAAGGAAGAATTACTTAAAAGAATTGATTAGTATTGTTCTTTTCTGTTTTCTGGATTTTAAGCAATCCGTACTATGTGGATAAATAATATTTATTTACTGAATATTTTTAGGAGGTTAAATTTGAAAGTGCTATTTTTATTATTTTTATTATCTGTTTCAATTATGGCAAAAGGTGAATATCCGGTTATACTGGAATTTATAACGAAGGAAACTCTCAGTGAAGCCAGTCTTAAAACTCTAAGAGCTGGAATAGAAATGGGACTTACCCAAAAAAACTATTCAGTGATTGATGATAAAACTCGGGCTGAAATAAGTAAACTACAAAAAAATAACTGTTTGGTTAACGGTAAAAAAATAATAAAACCTAAAGCATTATTTTTTTTTGATATCATTAAAGTCGGTAAGAATAAATATTTATTTAACATTAAACTTGTGGATTTAAAAACAGCTGAAATTAAAATATCAGTTTCTGATATATATCAGAATTCATTAGGTAATTCTAAAAAATTATTATGGTTTTCAAAGAAATTAACGATTTATGCACTGTCTAAAAAGAATAAATTTAAATTAAGAAAGATAAAAGAAAAATAAAATCAGATAATTGCCAAATATTAAATCAAAAAAAGCACTAAACCATAAAAAATCATTGACCTATTAAAAACTTTATTGTAAAAGAATGAAGTTTATTTTGAGGTATATATGAAAAAAGACTTATTAAAAATTTCAGATTATGATGCTAAATGGCTTAGCTCTGTAATTGAATTAGCTGAAGATGTAAAAAACAACAAAGAAAAGTATGAAAACCATATGCATAGAAAAACTTTATTAATGTTTTTTGAGAAACCATCACTAAGAACAAGGGTCTCTTTTGAAACGGGAATGACTCAAATGGGTGGACATGCTATATATTATGATATATCAACTTCTCCAATGGGAAAAAAAGAAACAATTAAAGATACTGCAATAGTTGCATCAAGATATGCAGATATTATGATGGCAAGAATGTATAAAAATGAAGATGTAAGAGAATTAGCAGAAAATGCAACCGTTCCTGTTATCAATGGCCTTGATGATTTAGCTCATCCAACACAAATTGTTGCTGACTTACTAACAATAAAAGAGAAAAAGGGTAAATTTAAAGGTTTAAAATTTGTTTATGCAGGTGATTGCGAAAATAATGTAACATATTCACTTATGGAAGGCTGTGTTATGCTTGGAATGGATGTTTACATTGTTGGGCCAAAAGAAATGATGCCCAAAAAAGATGCAGTTGAACTTACTGAAAAATTAGCATCCCAATATGGTGGAAAATTAACTGTAACAAATGATATGGAACAGGCTTTTAAAGATGCTGATATTGTTTATACTGATTCATGGATGAGCTATCACATTAGTAAAGATGAAAAGGATGCAAGATTAAAAGTTTTAATGCCTTATCAGGTTACTACTAATATGATGGATAAAACAAAAGATGACAGTATTTTTATGAATTGTTTACCTGCAATGAGAGGTCATGAGCAAACAGCTGAAGTTATAGACGATGAAAAGCATTCAGTTGTATTTGACGAAGCAGAAAACAGATTGCATGCACATAAGGCTATTATGTTGAGATTAATGGGATTAGCATAGACCTTATTCATAAGTTTTTAATGAGATATTCAGTTAAATTTCAATAATTCCTAATTCCTGTAAATCAGAAAATACTTCCATAATAGGAAGACCAACTACATTTGAGTATGAGCCAACAAATTTTTTTATCATAAAAGCACCTAAGCCCTGAATTGCATAAGCTCCAGCTTTTCCAATATATTCATCATCTGATAAATAAAAATCAATTTCATTTTGAGATAATTTTTTAAATAACACTTCTGTAGTTATAAATTTATATTGATTTATATTATTTCCGTTAGAAATTGCATAGCCTGTAATTACATTATGCCATCTGTTTGAAAGCGTTGTCAAAAAGCTTTTTGCTTCTTCTTTGTTTCTGGGCTTTTGTAAGATTGTATTGCCTAAGACAACTATTGTATCAGCTACCAAGATGATATTATCGTCTTGGAGTGCAATTGTAGTATCACTATGATATATTTTTAATGCTTCTTCTTTTTTTTTATTAACAATTCTTCTTAAATAATTTAATGGAAGCTCATTTTCTTTCTGTGTTTCATCTATATCAACAGAAAAATGATTAAATTGTAATTTTAACTGATTTAAGAAATCAATTCTTCTTTGAGATTGTGATGCCAAATTTATTTTATAGTTATATTTCATGTTTTCTCCTCTTTTATTCTGCAATTATCACAGATTGTTTTACATTCTTCTATTTGATTGTTAAAATAATCCCCAAGCCAAACATGCCTACACTTTTTTGTATTAATAAAATCAAGCATTGATTCAAATTTTCTTATTTTTATATCATCATCTTTATATAGATATTTTAGCTCTTCTTCAAAATTAAAATTATTTATTTGATATTTTTTAAGTTTATATTCAATATTTTCTCTATCCTGTAAATACTCAAGACTATCTTCTATTATCCATTGTTTTACATTTAGTTTTTTTGATATTTTTTTTATATTATTTTCATTTTTAAGTAATTTTAATAAATTATTTAAAAATGGGTATGATGTTAAATCACTAAGTATATTTATCTCTAAAACAGGTTTTTTAAGTGGAGTAATCAAATTTCTAATTAAAAAGATATTTTTAATACTATCCTTTTCTGTAATTTTTCCTTTTTCCAGATTTTTTAACTCTTTTTTTAGATTTTCCTTATTATTATATATTATTTTTTTTCTTTCTTCTATATTTTTTCTTGAAATATACATAATAACATCAGATGATTTACCATCTCGTCCTGCTCTTCCAATTTGCTGTGCATAATCTTCTATAGAAGAGGGCAGTTCACTATGATATACAAATCTTACATTAGATTTATCAATTCCCATACCAAAAGCTGTTGTTGATGAAATAATTTTAATTTTGTCATTTATAAAACCCTTCAAAATTTCTTTTTTGATGTTGGATGGTAGTTTTGCATGATAATATCTTAGCTTTTTGAACTTTTCACCATTTCTGTAATAAATCTTTTCGCTACTTCTTCTTGATAAAGTATAAATTAATGTTGTTTCTTTTTCTGTTAATACAGAGTATAATTCTATTTCTTTTTCTTTTTCAGTTTCAAATAACTTTATTTCTATATTTAGATTATCTCTAAAGGTATTAAATTTAAAAACTTTTTCAAAATTATAATTATTTGTTAAGTCATTATAAATAAATTCAGATGCAGTTGCAGTTAATGCCATAAACTTAATTTTTTTAATTTTTTTGAATTCATTTAATTTTAAAAAGAAATTTCTGTAACTTGCCCTAAAACTTAAACCATATTCAGTAAAAGTATGGGCTTCATCAAGAGCTATGAATTCAATGTTGAGTGTTTTTAGCCATATAAAGAATTTTTCATTAACAAATCTTTCAGGTGAAATAAATAATAATTTTATTTTATCAATATTATCCTTTATTTTATCTAGATTATTATCTTCTGATGAAATGTATTCAGCATTAATATTTCTAGCTTTTAAATTTAAAACCTGGTCTTGCATTAAGGCAATTAATGGAGATACTATAATTGTTAGTCCATTAAAAAGTAATGCAGGAATTGTATATAAAATTGATTTTCCTCCACCAGTGGGCATAATTACAAGCATATTGTTGTTATTATGGATAATATTATTTATTACTTTTTCCTGATTTTCTCTAAAATGACTATAATTAAAGTATTTTTTTAAAAGGTTTTCTGCATCAGATATATTTAACATCATCTATTTCATACTCAATAATACCATTTGCTGTTGGAACTTTTATAATGTCTCCAGGCTCTTTTCCTATTGCATTTTTAGCAACAGGAGCTAAGTAGGATATTTTATTTTGTTCTAAATCTGCTTCATCTTCACCAACAATTTTATATTTAATTGTTTCTTTTGTTTCTTTATTTATAAAAGTTACAGTAGCACCGAATATTACAACATCATCTTCAGGTAGAGATTTTATATCTATTATTTCAGAATTTATAAGCTTAAATGCTATTTCACCTATTTTTCTTTCTGTATTTCTTTGGGCTTCTTTACCAAATTTATACTCTGCATTTTCAGATAAATCTCCATGCTCTCTTGCTATTTGTACTTCTTTTAATATCTTAGGGAGAATATCATCTTTTAAGTGGTTCCTTTCCTTTAATAATTCTTCATACCCTTCTTTAGTCATTGGAAATCTTTCAATCATATTTTCTCCTAGTTTAAATATTATTTTAATTTCTTAAGTAAAAGTTCATTTTTATAATTTGGTGACCTTAATGAAATAATATCCCCTTTTATCTCATATTTCAATATAGTCTGTTCAGAATCGTTATCCAACTGAACAGCTAGTTGTTGTTCTCCATCTGAAATATACAATCCTTTTTCCAGCTTGCTGTTGATTGTAATTGTAATGACATTGTCTGTTCCTAGATATATTTGTAATGAGTTATCTTCATTAGTCCATATACCATCAAGAGATGCGTTATTTATTCTTGCTCTTCTTGAATTAGAGAGTTTCTTACTATCTTTTAAGAGTTGGGTTAAACCTGCTATGTCATTTTCTTCGTTAAATTTCTTTAATAAATAATATGTTGCTTTTCTAACAGAATCATTTTTATCAAAGAGAAGAGGTGTTAATTGTGGAATTGTGGAATAATCATTTAATTTAACGATTGTAGTAACTCCTTCTAGTCGTTGTCTCCAGTCACTACTCTTTAATTGTTTAGTTGCCTGATTTCTTAATTGCATATTTTTTTTGTTAATTCTTCTTTTTTTTATAATTATATTTGAATCAAGAATTTTTTTATATAGATTATAGCCATCAAAAATAGTATCATTTGATATTTTAAAATTAGTGTCAATCCATTCTTTATGAGATTTGTTTTCATTAAAGATCTTTAATCTTCCTTTATTGGTTTCGGAGATGTCTTTATTGAATCTTAATATAGCCTCTCCATTTAAAAATGTAGATGTTGAATCATAAATATCTGATTTTACAATACCAATATAGTATTTGTTTTCTTTAATGATTTCTATTGTTGTATGAGAATCTGTTATCCATGTACCTGTTAGATTTTTTATTTTTTTATTTTTTTTATGATTACTACTATTTTTTTGAGTATTTTCCTTTTGAAATATATTATCAATAGTTGTAGTAATTCCAAATATATTAATTGTAAAAATAAAAATTAAAAACCTAAGCATCATTTTTTTATTATCCTGAAAATTTAATTTTAAAACTAAAAACTAAAAACTTACTAATTTTTTAAAACTATTAAATCTTTCTCTTATCATATTATTATCTATTTTTCTAAGATTATCAAGTCCAAATCCTTCTATTGTGAAAGAAGCCATAATATTTCCGTAAACAGTAGCTCTTTTTAGTATTTCAAATGATAATTCATTTTCTTTAATTGCACTAGCAAAATATCCAATAAAACCACCAGCAAATGTATCTCCTGCTCCTGTTGGATCGATAACTTTATCAACAGGTGTTGCAGGAATAACAAAATGTTTATCTTTATAAAATAGTGCAGCACCTCTTGCTCCATATTTTACCAAAATAATTCTTGGACCCATATTTTTTATTTTTTTTACTGCTCTGAGTAAGTTTTTGTCTTCAGAAAGCATTTTTATTTCTGTTTCATTTATTATAAGGATATCTACTTTAGACATTGTTTTTAGTAAATCATCCTTTTTTTTCTCTATCCAGTAGTTCATCGTATCACAAATTACCCATTTAGGTGAGTTCATTTGTTTAACTACATTATATTGGAGTGTTGGGTCGATATTTCCTAAAAATAATATTGGTTTACTTTTTAGGTCTTCATTGATTTGAGGGTTAAAATTTTCAAAAACATTTAATTCTGTTTTTAAAGTTTGAGCATCTCCATTCTGTGGATAAACTCCTTCCCAGTGAAAGGTTTTCCCTTTTTCTCTTTTTATATTTTTTATTCCAATATCTTTATCTTTAAACAAATTAAAATCTTCGTTTTTAAAGTCTTCACCAACAACAGCAACAATATCAATTTTACTGAAGTTAGATGCTGCAACAGAAAAATACGATGCAGACCCTCCTAAAAGATAAGATTTCTTATCAATCCATGTTTCAATTGTATCATAAGCAATAGAGCCAACGGCAACTATCATATCGCCCCCAAATAAACTAAAATATTTTTAGTTACAATTTTGTAACTAAGTAAAATAAGAAAATAGCAGAAAGTTAATATTATTTCAAGAATAGAATATAAATTTATGTTTTTTTTGTTGAAATTAAAAAAACATTGCCTTTATTGGCTAAATTAGTTAATATAGTTTATTCCATTCTTTAGGAGTTTTAGAAATATGATTACACTTTTTAGTTCTTATTTACTTAATAACGAAATTCTAACACATAAAGAGGTGAAAAAAACATTAAGACATCAGGTTATAAAAGATGGAACTCTGGATACGATTATTTATGAATTAAAATATCTTTCTCTTAAAGAATTATTTGCTACCCTAGAAAATGCTTACCGAAACGATATTTATTTCTTTAAAAGAGATTTATATGAAATAGATTTTAACTTAATAAGACAGTTTGGTTTAGGAAATGTATTAAGGTATAATGCTCTACCTATTAATAAAGATGAATCAAATCTCTACTGTTTAGTAAAATCTGATGTGAACAAAGAAAATATAGATTTTATAAGAAATGAATTTGATATTGAAGTTTTTTACTATGTTCTTCCCGAAATAATTTTTGAAAATCTTAAGCTTATACTTGGTATATCGGAGCTTGAAACAAGATTTAAAGACCATTTTCTTGAAAATATTTCTGATTTTATTAAATTTAAAATTGTAGATAATACAAATTCAAGTCTTAATCCTTTATCTGAAACTAAAAATGAAAATGAAAATATTTCAACATCAATCGACTCATCAGTTGAAGAGTTACATGAAATAATTAAAAAAACAGAAAGCAGTAAAAATATTATTACTATTGATAACTTTAAAGATGTTGAAAAAAATGTATTCTTTGATGTTGTGAATGAAGATATTGATACTTTAGAATTGCTTGAAAAGAAACTGTCTCACTCAATAGAAAATAAAGAATTAATTATTGATACCTTATTATCATTTTTAATATCAAAATATCGTTTAGTTTCTTTTTGGGGAAAAGCAGGTTCAAATTTAAAGTTAGTTAAATATTTATTTAGTAACAGAGCCTTAACATCTAAAATTGATATTGAGCATTCTGTTGATGAACTTAAATATCTTGATGAAATTTATGTTAATAAAAAGCATTATCTTATAAATAGAGGTAAACTAAGCACTTTATTAGATGATTTTTATAAAGAACTTAATACTTTTTATGAAATAACATGCTCTGAAGATATTTTGATATTTCCTATTTTTATAAAAGAGCGGTGGATTGGTATATTTATAGTTGATAATAATAATGTTGATTTTTCTGTTAATGATTTTGCTTCTTTTGAAATAATTTCAAATTATGCTAAAAAATATTTAGAAGAGTATATTTTATATAAAAAACAATCAGTAAATGTAAATAATCCTATTTCTGAAGTAATAATGAATAAATCTCTTAAAGAGCAGGAAGAAGTTCAGGAAGAAGTTCAGGAAGAAATTCAAGAAGAAACTCAAGAAGAAACTCAAGAAGAAACTCAAGAAGAAATTCAAGAAGAAACTCAAGAAGAAACTCAAGAAGAAACTCAAGAAGAAACTCAAGAAGAAACTCAAGAAGAAACTCAAGAAGAAACTCAAGAAGAAACTCAAGAAGAAACTCAAGAAGAAACTCAAGAAGAAACTCAAGAA
>Ga0256827_10000882_pt1 | contig 18905 bp, 18 predicted proteins | sample CV84metaG_FD_185977 | JGI IMG/M metagenome (GOLD analysis project Ga0256827, IMG submission 185977) | Hydrothermal vent microbial communities from East Pacific Rise, Pacific Ocean - CV84 | ecosystem: Environmental > Aquatic > Marine > Hydrothermal vents | place: Pacific Ocean: East Pacific Rise... | reverse complement strand
TAACCCATGTAACCGTTTGAGGAACGGAAGATGGGTTTGTTTACTACGAATAGTCTGTTCATATATTATTTTTCCATTGGAGTTTGGTGTTCGATTTGACCAAAGGGAATACCTTTAGGTGTATCGAACATGATATTGTATTTATGATTAATTGTCTATACCGATTGAACAAAAGAGCTTAAAATCTCCCGTTTACTTCCACCGAAATTGATTTTTAGTTTGTATTCTCTTCCCGATTTATTTGAGCTTTGTACTCTACCGATTCCGAAGATTTTATGTTTAACCAAATCCCCTTTTTTAAAAGCAGGAGCATGGGTGATTTTTAGAGCTTCCCCTTGAATCAGTCCTGCTTCTCCTAAGAAACGACTTTTATCTATCCGTTTTCTTTGCCCTTTATAAAAACGGCTATCCGTATAACAAAGGGTAAGGTCAGATTTGGCTCTGGTGATGGCAACATAACCTAAGCGACGCTCCTCTTCCATATTGCACCCCTCACCCAGTAGAGGGAAAAACTCCTCCTCTAAACCTATCACATATAGGTGTTCAAACTCCAAACCTTTAGAGGCATGGATGCTCATAATGGTGATGGCATTTTCATCAATCTGGTCTTGGTCACTTTGTAGGGAGATGTCATTGAGAAAAACATCCAAAGATAATTGGGGTTTTTTTAAAATGGCTTCACGAAAGTATCCATTAAATTCATCAATATTCTGAACCCGTTCTTGACCATCAACCATGGACGCATAATAGTGCTTCATCCCTATGAGTTCTTCAAAAAGTTCTAAAAAATTATAGAGGGAATATTCTATCTCTTTTTGCAGTATTTTAATATCTTCTACAAACTTTTTAAGTGATGTGGTTGCTTTTTTACTAACAATTTTAGATAAAGCTGTTGTGTCATGGCTATTAATCAGTGAGAAAATAGAAGATTGCTGTTCAAAGGCTACTTTTTTTAGTTTATCAATCGAAACTTTCCCTATTCCCCGTTTTGGTTTGTTGATAATACGTTCTAAAGAGAAGTCATCGTTCGGATTGGAGAGAACACGAAAGTAAGAGATGAGGTCTTTGATTTCAGCTCTATCATAAAAACGCATCCCCCCCAGAAGTTTAAAGTTTAACCCCTCTTTTGTAAAACCCTCTTCCAGTGAACGGGAGAGTGCGTTAATACGGTAAAGAACAGCAATCTCATCAGAGGAGACCCCTTGGCTTAGAAGTATTTTGATATCTCTAGCGATACCTCTTGCTTCTAAAGATTCATCGAGAGAATGTCTTAATTTTACATTTTGCCCTTCCCCTTTAAATGAAGTGAGTTTTTTCCCAATTCTTTGACTGTTATGCTCTATAAGGTCATTGGCTGCTTGTAGTATGGGGGTAGTGGAGCGATAGTTGATTTCAAGTTTAACCGTTTTTGTCCCTTTAAAATAGGTAGAAAACTCTAAAATATTACGAATATTTGCACCCCTCCAACCATAAATACTTTGGTCATCATCACCAACCACACAAAGGTTGTTGTGTTCCGAAGCGAGTAGTTCAAGGAGTTTAAATTGTAGTTCATTTGTATCTTGGTATTCATCAACCATGATGTATTGGTATCGGTTTGAGGTCTCTTTTCTCAGTTTATCATCTTTATTGAGTATTTGATAGGTTAGCATAAGCAGGTCATCAAAGTCTACCAAGTTATTTTCTATAATTTCAGTCTCATAGTCTTTATAAATAATTGCAATTTTCTTATAGTCAGGAAGTTCTGCTTTTTTAATAATCTCATCGGCTGTGAGTAGCGTATTTTTATATTTAGATATTTCAGAATTAATAAATGCAATGTTTAAGTCTATCTTATGCTCTTTGGCAATTCTTTTAATAATTCTTTTTTTATCATCTGAATCAATAATCACAAAGTTGTTAGCACGACCAAGTTTTTCAATATGAAATTTTAAAAATAGAAGACCAAATTTATGAAAAGTACAAAGTAGAGGCATAGAGGTTCTGTGATTATTAATTAAGGAAGAGGCACGTTGACGCATCTCTTTTGCAGCTTTGTTGGTAAAGGTTAAAGTTAAAGTATTTTGAGGGTCAATCCCCACTTCACTTACAAGATAAGCGAGTCTTGTTGTTAGTGTTTTGGTCTTTCCCGAACCTGCACCAGCTAAAATTAGTAGAGGCCCATCAATGTGTCTAACAGCCTCTTGTTGAGCTTCATTTAGAGCCCCTATTACGTCTTCCATTTTTTTGTCACTTTTTATAGTTATTATAACACCTTATGTATTAATTTTTAATATAGAGTGTTTCAACTCTTTCAATATTATAAGTAAATATTATAAAATAAAAAAATATTTGTTAAACTTATGAAGAATTTAAAATATAATTTGATATAATAATTTTAATCAAAATTATAAGGGATTGTAATGTTAAAAGATTTTGTTAAAATGGAGACGTTTTTAACGGTTGCTAGGGAACGGAGTTTTTCAAAGGCCTCTGCTAAGTTGGGTATTTCTCAACCAGCTGTCACACAACAGATTAAATATATTGAAAACTATTTAGAAGCTAGGATTATTGATCGTAAAAAAAATGGTATAAAGCTAACACCTGAAGGTGATGAGCTGTATAAAGTGGTGACACAATTAGAGAAGTCTATTATTTCTCTTGAAAAAGATGTTTTAAAAATTATTAAAAAAGAGATGACTTTTAGATTGGCTGCTTCTTATACCATTGGGTCCTATGTGATTCCTGGTGAATGTTTAAATAGTATTAGTGAAAGTATTGGAAACGATGTAACACTTAGTATTGATGTAACAGATAAAATTATTCAAGGTTTAAAAGAGCGAAAGTTTGATGTAGGGCTTATAGAGTCTCCTATTTTTGATGATGCTTTAATTTATAGAGAGTGGTTTGATGATGAGTTGGTTATTTTTTCAAATACACCACTGCCTAAAACGGTCAATACCGAAGAACTTTATGATTATAAGTGGGTTTGTCGTGAAGAGGGTTCTCATACCCGTAGACTCATTTCAGATGTATTTGAAGAGTTGGGTGTTTCTTGTAAGAGTTTTAATGTTTTAAGTGAAGTGAGTAACACCACAGCAGCACTACAAAGTGTTAAACGCTCTAAAAAAGACCCAGAACAACCAACTGTCTCTGTGATTTCTAAACATGCTATTGCTGATGAAGTGGCACGTAAAGAGTTATTTGAATCAAGAATTTATGGTTTCACCATGAGTCGTAAGTTTTATATTGTTTATTCTAAAGAGAATAAAAATAATGTTTTTATTGACAATGTTGTAAATTATATTATTACAGGAAAATGTTAAAGTTATTTTTTATTTTTCTTTAGAAGTTTAGCATTCTCTGGGTTGTTTAGCAATGCACTCATTGAATCAACTTCTGCTTCTTCAACTCTCTCTTCTTCTATTATTTCAGCAGAAGAGGCGACATTCATTATTATTGGATACTCATCAATAAAGAGTTGTTTAATGGCAAGTACTGGAATTTGAACCAATGCCCCAATATTGTCTGCTCCAAACCCTGCTTCAAAAAATAGATGTTCATTTTCAATGGTTGCACTTTCAAAAGAGTAGTTAGCAATCATAAAAATAGTAATTTCAGCCAATGACTTTTGTAGCTCTTTGGGTAATTCTGGATCAAAGTGCACAGCTGAAACTTCACAAGCTATAGCAAATTCTTGATTTGCATTAAAAAGGTATTCGATTGTTTTTACAATATGCTCTTGCATAATGTTTTTAAATTCTTGGGTTTCTATGTTTTCCAGAGACATGTTGTACTTTCCATTTCTTACTAAAATTTAATAGGGTAAAACGCCCATTAAATCTTTATGTTTATGCTTTTTTGAATTTGAAATCCTATCATAGCATTCATTAAAGCAAAGTGTGAAAAGTGTATAATTTCACTACTTTTAATATTTTTAACTCTCAAAAGGTTTTGATGTAGTAGTTTTTCTCTGACTGTCCCTTGTAGAAGGGGTATTTTCGGTGTTAACCATTCTTTTCCATCATAAAAAGCGATGTTGGCGATGGAGGTATCGGTAAGTAGATTGTTTTTTTCGATAATTATCTCATCATAGTTTGGATGTATGAGTTTGTTTAACTCTGTTCGGTCATTATATTTATGACTATAATCCAAATTACTTTGTACAATTTTTAAAGTTTGAATTGTTTTAGGAGAATAGGGGATATAATCAATGGAGAGAATATCTTCCCTGTAAACAATTCGACAGCGAAAAAGACCTTTTGGGGGAGCATCTATAAAATCTTTTAAATTAAGTAAATTGATTTTATTAAAAAGTTCCTTTCTTGTTCTGTTACAACGTTGGTTATGCCAATCAATGTTATAAACTTGACCATCTTTTATTTTGATGGTCTCAAAAAGTAACTTTTCCATAATATGTTTTAGTTAAATAACTCTGTAGATAAATAGCGTTCTGCTGTATCACATAAAATGGTTACAATCACTTTTCCTTTGTTTTCAGGACGTTTTGCTACTTCATAAGCAGCAGCTACATTTGCACCACTTGAAATCCCTACCAGTAAGCCCTCTTGCAAGGCAATGTCTCTAGCTGTTTCAAAGGCAACTTCATCCTCTATATTGATAACCTCATTATAAATTCTTGTGTTTAAAATTTCTGGAACAAAACCAGCACCTATCCCCTGAATTTTATGAGGGTTAGCCTCACCTCCTGAAAGAATGGGAGAGTTTGTTGGTTCAACAGCTATCACTTTTAAATGAGGTAGTTCCTCTTTTAAGACTTCAGAAGTTCCTGTAAGTGTTCCCCCTGTACCCACTGAAGCGATAAAGTAGTCTAACTTATTATTGGTATCTTTTAAAATCTCCAAAGCAGTTGTTTTTCTATGAATATCAGGATTATTTGGATTGTTAAATTGTTGTAATACAAATCCATCTCTCTCTTGTGCTAACTCTTCAGCTTTAGAAATTGCACCATTCATCCCTTTTTCTTTTGGGGTTAAAACAATTTCAGCCCCTAAATGGGTAAGGAGTTTACGACGTTCTATGCTCATAGACTCTGGCATGGTTAAAACAAGTTTTATCCCCTTCGATGCACATATGGCAGCCAAGCCGATTCCTGTATTACCTGAAGTGGGTTCGATGATGGTTGAATTTTTATCTATTTGACCCGATTCTAGTGCTTTGTTGACCATATTTAATGCAATTCTATCTTTAACAGAAGAGGTTGGATTCATAAATTCACATTTTCCTAAAATCGTTGCACCTGAAAGTTCTGAAAGCTTATTCAGTTTAACTAAAGGGGTGTTTCCTATTAACTCTTCTATACTGTTGGCTATCATCTTATACTCCTGCTTTTTCACTCAAGTCTCTAAACTCGTAGGTCTCTTCATCATAGTATTCAATGTTACCATTTCTTATATCGTAATGCCAACCATGAAGAAATAGTACCCCCTCTTCTACACGACGTTTAACGGCAGGATAGGTGAGTAGATTTTCAATTTGAAAAATAACAGAGACACGTTCAGTATAGTCTAAAATTTCTTTTTGAGATTCTCCTCTTCGTGAAAGAAGGGCTGCTTTTTTTGCATTTTCTCCAAGTTCTAACCATTTGATGGTGTGTAGGTTTTCATCACTAGGTGTTATCTTTTTATAAAGGGCTGAAATAGCACCACATTCAGAGTGACCACAAACAATAATATCGGACACTTCTAGAACTGAAACAGCATATTCAATGGCAGAAGCTGTTGCATGATAGGATGAGTCAGGGTTATATGGGGCAACAAAATTTCCAATGTTTCTTGCTATAAAAAGGTCACCAGGTTTAGAGTTGGTAATCAGTGCAGGCATCACACGTGAGTCACTGCATCCAATAAAAAGTGCTTTGGGGTCTTGCCCCTCTTCAACTAAAGTTTTAAATCTCTCTTTGTTGTGTTTAAATTTTACTGATTGAAAGTTACTGTGTCCAGCAATGAGAGTTTTTATATTATTGAGTAACATAGTTTAGGCCTCTATCTTAACGATGTTATAAGATAAAGTTTCACCAGCATACATAGGAACAACTGTATCATATATTTCTGGTACGGTAAAAGGTTTTTTCTCTAAGGTGACAGTTTTGGAAACCACATCTATATGTTTATAGATATTTTGTGCATTCTCAGATATAAAGGCTTGGAGTTTTTCTAAAGTTGAATTTTCCATAAAAAGGTCAGTTAAAACTTGTAGTGCAATTGGGGCTGTAAATACACCTGCGGCACAACCACAAGACTCTTTAGCATGTTGTGGATGGGGTGCAGAGTCTGAACCAAACATCACTTTAGGATGTCCCTCTAGTGCCACTTTTCGTAAAGCTTCTCTGTCTTCAGGTCTTTTTGCAATAGGCTTACAGAAAAGGTGGGGTTGTAACATCCCCCCTGCAACATCATTAAGCGTTATCATTAGGTGATGAAGGGTGATGGTGGCATAAAGATTTTCAAATTTATCAAGTGCTTCAACACTCTCTTTAGTTGTGATGTGTTCCATAATTATTTTTAACTTTGGAAAAGCAGTTGCCAGTTTTTCATAAACAGGTACAAATTCAGCTTCTCTGTCCATCACAAAACCATTGGTCTCTCCATGGATACAGAGAGGGATTTCAAGTTCAGCCATCGCTTCAAGTGTTTGACGTAAGTCTTCCACTTCAAAACCTGAAACACCCCCTTCTGAATTGGTAGTGATTCCAGCAGGGTAAAGTTTAATGGCTGTTAGTTCATCCCTTACGCTCTCTAAAAAATCTTTGGTATAAGTGGGTTTAAAAAAGAGGGTCATATAAGGGGTAAAGGTATCATCTTTACACGCTTTTATAATACGCTCTTTATATGAGAGTAAATCTTCTCTTGTCGAAACAGGAGGGACTAAATTAGGCATAATAATTGCTCCTGAAAAACTTTGAGATGAGAGAGGTCCAACCGTGGTTAGCATCTCTTCATCTCTTAAGTGAAGGTGCATGTCCAGAGGAGTATTAAGTGTTATTTGCATAGGGTGTCCTTTAAGAAATAGTTATGTTTTATATAAGATGGGTATTCTGCCACAAAATGGTTAATAGACGGTTTCAATAAGCACCATAATCTTTGATAATATAAAACAGATGTTCCCCTTTGGGAACAATCCAATACTTTATATGTTTTAGATTTTGATTTAAAGTTAAAAGATGTGGAATTTTGTATTTTATGACAGGATAGTCAATTCCCCCTGTAAAAAGTTGATTACAGCGTAAAATTCTTAAACCACTTTGGGCAAAAGCTTTATGGGGAGCATTGAGCTCAAAGTGCCATTTTGCATACTCTGAACAGGTAGGATAATAGCGACAACTCCCTGGGAGTAAACGGGAAATATATTGGTAGGCACTTAAGGGTACAAGGTAAAGCTTTTTATTGTTTATCATGAAGAACATTCTATCTAAGTATTGATTTAGAGAGCTTTTTGTTGAATTAAATTTTAAATTTTAAGTCAAAATAAGCGATAAAATTATTTAATAATGTTATTATATATTTATTTTTATTCTGAAAAGGTGTTTTGTCATGAAAAAATTGAAGATGGTATTTAGTACTTTTTTTCTTATAGGGCTATTGGCATATTTTTGTTTTTTAATGAAAGTTGACACCATAAAAAAAGATTTTTTGTTAACAGCACAAAATGCTTATGAAAAACATAATATGTTAAGAGTTAATGTTGAAATTGAGGGTGATGATTTTAAAACAATGAGAAAACTCATTTTAACAGGTGTTGTTTTGAATGAAAAGCTTAAAGAAAAGGCTTATTTTATTGCTCTCTCTATTGATGGCATTGCTGAAGTAGAAAATAACTTACAAATAAAAAAAATAGATAAAGATTTGAATTTAAAAAGTTTTAAACTAAAAAATAGAAAAATAAAATTATAAAAAAGATTAGGAAAAGATATGAATTATTTGATTATGGAAATTTTAGGATGTTTGGTAATCGCTGGACTATTGGGTGCTGTATTGGGATGGTTTTTACGAGGTGGATGTCAAAAAAAACTTGAAAATAACAGTTTGGATTGGCAAGAAAAATTACGTAAAGATAATCTTGATGCAAAAAATAAAATATCACTCCTTGAAGATAAGTTTCTTCATCAACTTCAAGCTAAAAGTGATGAGTATAAAATAAAAGTGAATCAAATTATCTCTAATCAAAAAAATCAAAATGGTGATTCTTTACAAACAGAACTGATTCGTTTAAAAGAGAAATTAAAAACTCTGGAAGCTGAACGGATAAAAAATGAACATGAATGGAGCTTGGTTCTTGAAGATGTTGAATCAGGATTAAAAAATAAATTGCTTAATAATCAACAAAGTAATAATCGAATTAACCAAGAAAATATTTTTCTAAAAGATGAATTAGATAGAAGTGTTTCTGAATTAAATCATTGTGAACAAGAGAACAAAACAAAAGAAAAAACGCTTAATCTATTAAATAAAAAAGTATTGCTTCTCGAAAATAAGTTGCTAGAAAATAATAAAATTTGGAAACATAAACTAGAGGAACGAGAATTAAAATGGGTTGATAAAGTAGCAGTTCTTGAAAATTCAGAACCAAAAATAAAAGAGATGACCGATGCGTTAGAAGAGTGTAAGAGAGATTTAAGAATAAAAGAGAATATTTTTAAAATAAAATCAGGTACGATAAAAACTGAAGTCACTAATGTAAAAAAAGATAACTTAAAAGTTTTAAGAGGTATTGGTGTACTTATGGAAAAAGATTTAAACAAGTTTGGCATTTATACTTTGGCTCAAATTGCATCATGGAGTGAAGATGATTTACTTAAAATAGACAGAGTACTCAATCTTAAAGGAAAAGCAAAAAAAGAGGGATGGATTCAACAAGCTAGAAAAGTTATTGAGACTCAATAACTTTTCCTCGATGGATGATGTAAGAGGGTGACATATTGACAGAATGATAAATGGTTGTCCCATATTTTTTACTATAGTACTGTAACAATATTTTCTGTTGGATTGGTTCTATGGAGGGGGTTAGCCAACCATTGTTAGAAAGAACAATCATGTTTTTTGGCTTCCCTTCATAAAGTTTCTCAGAAGTTGCTTCAAAACAGATAGCATTTCTATACGTAGTTTTTCCTATAGTATAGTCTGTAAAATCACTGGCAGCGACATAGTCTGGTGCGCCATCAAAAAAGATATCATTTACCCATTTACCCATCCAACTTGGCAAAGGGTTCTCTTCCCCAAAAGGGACAAGTTTTACTTTGTTAGCAATACGAAAAGTTTCATCTTGGAAGATAAAAGCTGAGTTTCTAGGAATCTCATTTTCCCATGAAAGCCCCCCTGCAATAATGGTGATATTTTTAGAATAATTGACTAAGGCTTCCATTAACTTGGGTTGCATATTTAAAAAGAGTGCAAAAACTGACTCAGGAAAAACAATCACTTTTTCTTTTTTATCAATCGCTTTTCTTAATGCAACAAAAACTTCATTAATATGCGTTTTACTTAAATTTTTATCCCATTTATCATGGACATTGGTATATGTTCCATAGAGCTTTATATTATTGTTTAGAGGTATAACTTCTTGAAAATGTTGAGCATAAGGATAGGCTAATATAATCAATAAAAAATAGAGAATTTGTTTTTTATAAATACCTAAAGAGATTGCTACAAGCACTATAAGAAATTGCCATTTTTCAATGCCTAAATAGGAGTTTGTAAACATCAGTTCTGGTTTATACCAATCAAAACCAAAAGGGTGGATATAGGATAATATGAGTAGAAAGGTAACTTTTCCTAAAAGTGAATGAACTTTAAATTTGTTTTCTAAAAGGTAAATAAGCTGAATACCTATGAAAAATATAAAAGCATAAATAGTTCCAGAGACAAATAATGAGATAGGGATAGCCCACGGCATCTCATAGTTAATAAAACTAACAGCCATCCACCAAAACCACAAAACTCCCGTCCAAAACCCTATCCATGTCCAGACTTTTTTATCGCCCTGTAATAGAAAATATAGAGCCATAAGTCCCAAGATAGTATTGATAAAATAGTTTACCATTCCAAACCAATCAAGATAGATAGCAGAAGCCGTTAAAAAGGCTATGAAAAAGCCTGTTGTTATCTTGTTAATGGTAAAATAATCGCTTATTTTTATATATAAACTCAAAGGATTCCCTTATGGAAGCAGCAGGACAATTTCTACCACTTATTTTTTTATTTGGTATTTTTTACTTTTTAATTATTCGACCTCAACAAAAACAACAAAAAGAACATGCCGAGATGTTAGAGTCACTTGTAAAAGGTGACAAAATCCTGACATCAGGTGGTCTTTTTGCAGAAATTGTTAAAGTTGAAGAAGATTTTATCAAAATCAAACTGAACGATACATCAATTGTAAAATTAGATAGAGCTTTTGTTAATAAAAAGGTAGAAGCATAGATCATGGGCAAATTAAATTATAGAGTTGTTCTTTTTCTCTTTTCTTTTTTGTTTGGAATTGTTTTTTCAATTCCAACATTGACGCAAAGTGATGAGGGCAAAAAAATAACCCTTGGACTAGATTTACAAGGTGGACTACATATGCTCCTTTCTGTTAAAACAGAAGTAGCAATAGAATCAAAAGTAAAATCTATTGGAACAAGTGTTAAGTATATCTTAGATAAAAAAGATATTGTTGTGGACAATCTTAAAGTTTCTGACGGTTCAATCGTTTTTGAACTTCTTGATGATACCGATGTTCCTAAAGTAGATAAATTATTGGCTGAAGAATTTAAAGATGTTTCTATTAAGAAAAATGCTTTAGTTTATGAGATGTCATTGACCCCTAAACTTATCAAAGAAACAGAAGTTCATGCCATTGACCAAGCTGTTGATACGATTAGAAATCGTCTTAACATGTTTGGACTTGCAGAGCCTACTGTTGCAAAACAGGGTAAAACTAAAATTTTGGTTGAAGTACCTGGTATTAAAACAGCAGAAGATGAGCAACGTATCCGAGCATTAATCGCAAAAGCTGCACATTTACAAATGATGGCTGTTGATGAAGATAGAGCAAACCGTGTTTATGGTATGACCAATGCTGAAGCACAGCAGTTTGGTGATGTGATTTTAGATGATGTTACTGATAATCGTACTAAATATCTTTTGAATTCTATCCCTATTTTAGATGGTTCAATGTTAACCGATGCACAAGTTGGATATGAGAAAAAGACCAATCGACCTTTGATTAACTTTACTTTAAATGGTCAAGGGTCAAAAATATTTGCAGACTATACTGAAAAAGCAGCTCCAACAAAAGCAAGAATGGCTGTTGTTTTAGACAACCAAGTTTATACAGCACCACATATCCAAACAAGAATTGGTGGAGGGCAAGTTCAGATTACTGGTAACTTTACACCCCAAGAGGCACATGATGTTGCCATCGCTTTGCGTTCAGGTGCATTGTTAGCCCCTGTACAAGTTGAAGAGAAAAGAAGTGTTGGCCCAAGCCTTGGTGCTGACTCGATTAAAGCTTCCTCCATCTCATTGGTAATAGGTTTTGGGATGGTTGTTCTGTTTATGTTCATCTATTACGGTATGGCAGGAGCAATTTCAAACTTAGCGTTGATTGCGAACCTTTTCCTAATTTTGGCTGTTATGTCTTTGTTTGAAGCAACCTTAACACTTCCAGGTATGGCAGGTATTGTCCTAACGGTGGGTATGGCTGTCGATGCGAATGTTATTATTACAGAGCGTATACGTGAATTATTACATGAAGGAAATTCAATCACTAAGTCTATAGAGCAGGGGTATAACAATGCCTTTACTGCGATTTGGGATGCAAACGTGACAACCCTTATTGCTGCTGTGGTTCTTTTTGCCTATGGTACAGGGCCAATTAAAGGGTTCTCTTTAACCATTAGTATTGGTATTTTGGCTTCTATGTTAACGGCTATTATTGGGACACATGGTATCTATCAGTGGATATTGCCAAAAATAGATAAAAACAAATTGAACTTTTGGTTCGGAATTAAACCTGAAAAAGGGGTGAAATAATGGAAGTTTTTAAATATAACAAACCTATTGTAAAGTTTATGAGAAATGCCAAAAAAGTTGGTATGCTTTCTGTTTTCATGGTCGTTGCCTCTTTGGTTCTCCTTTTTACAAAAGGTCTTAACTACGGTATTGACTTTGCAGGTGGTACAGTAATTCAAGTAAAATATGAAGGTGATGCTCCCATTGAAAAAGTAAGAAATTTACTCCATGCTAACAAAGATTATTCTGGTGCATCGGTAACATTTTTCGGTTCAGATGATGAGATTGCTATCCGTACTAAAAGTACTTCTAAAGATGTCGATGTTGATGTTAGTGATGAGGTTCGTACCCTTTTAAAAGATACAGGTAAATTTGAAATTCGTGGTGTAGATATGGTCGGACCAGCTGTTGGAGATGAACTCCGAACACAAGGTCTTATGGCGATGCTTCTTTCTATTATTGGTATTTTAGGATATATCTCATTTAGATTCCAATGGCGTTTCGCTTTGGCTTCGGTTATCGCATTAATGCACGATGTTACCATTGCCTTGGGTGCGTTAGCTCTTTTCCAAATAGATGTAAACCTTCCTATTTTGGCCGCGATTTTGACCATTTTAGGGTACTCTCTAAACGATACAGTGATTGTTTTTGATAGAATTAGAGAAGGGATTAGAAGTATTAAGTCTTCAGATTTAGGAGATGTGATTGATGAGTCTGTGACACGAACACTCTCTCGTACAACCTTGACTTCATTGACCACCTTTTTTGTTGTTCTAACACTTTATATGTTTGGTGGAGAGGTGCTTAAAGGTTTCTCCTTTACCCTTTTAGTGGGTGTTGTTGTGGGGACTTACTCCTCTATCTTTGTTGCTTCACCAATTTTAATGTGGTTAAACTTCTCTATTTCAGAATTTAGAGAAAAAGAAGCTGCTCAATTAAAACGTGAAAAAGAGAAAGAGAAAATGCGTGCCATGTATGAACAGGGTACAATGTAATAATATGGGCTTCTGCCCATATTTGAAATTATTTTAAAATATAATTTAGATTGTATTTTAAAATCGTTTTATTCCAAGGAGTCATATTTTGAATTGGGGAAAAGTCTTTTATATCTTTTTTACATTGATGAGTTTAACCACATCTGTTTCATTTCTTTTTGAGGACTCAGTTGTTGCACTTTTTGCAGCAGGAAGTATCAATCTTATATCAAGTATTTTAAAACTAGGAGTGAGAAATCTACTCGCTGCTGAACTGTTGGCAGGTTCATTGGTTGCAGACTTACATCTACTTCCAGCATTTTTTATCTATCAGTTTGGTAACTCTGAGACCCATTCAGCACTGATTATAGGTTTGTTGGTTGGTGCAATTATAGCAAATACTTATACGTTGATTATCTCTATTGTTGAAAGTGCGAAAAGTAAAGAAGATTTTTAGAGAGAGGCAAGGCTTTTTTTGCCTTGCTTTTGAATTGTAGGGTCGATTCATCGACCATAAACTGAGACAAATGCCTGTTTCATGGTCGGTAAACCGACCCTACGCGTATGCGTCTTGTTCGGGGCTGAAGCCTCCGATTCCAAAGAGTTTTGCAAGATGTTGTTTAGTTATATCTTCGGTTTTTAACAGCTTTAGCAAGTTGGTGTACAGCCATCCCATATAAATCACTATGATTGTAGGTAGTGATAACTCTAAAGTTATGTGTACCCATCCACAGTTCATCATACGAGGCTTTTGGTAGTTTTATTAGTGAAACCCGTCCATTGAAGTTAATTTTATCTCTTGGTGTAATTTTGTATTTTTTACGTAAATTATATTGAGAATATTTTGTTTTATATCCTGTTTTTAATCTACGAAATCTAGATCCTGGGTATTTTGCTCTCACAGCTACTGTTTTAAGTGAACGTCGCCATCCATTACGTGAAAAATAGTTGGCAATACTTCCAATAGCATCTTCTGCATTCCAAAGATCTGTTGTTCCATCCCCATTAAAGTCCACAGCAAAATCAAGGTATGAACTTGGAATAAATTGACCATAGCCCATTGCTCCTGCATTTGAACCTATAAGTTCAGAAGCTTGAAGATTTGATTTTCTAGTCATAATTAAAAACTTTTCTAATTGATTGGTGTAGAAGTTTTCTCTTCGGTCATCGGTCATACTTTTTGTAGTGAGAACATCTATCACCCGTTTTTTTCCAAAGTTTACACCATAAGCTGTTTCGATTCCTATGATTCCCACAATATATTCAGGTAAAACCCCATAGGTTTGGTAGGCTTGGTTGAGTGTATCTTTATGCTCTTCCCAAAAAGTGATGCCTCTTTGGATATTTCTTTCATAGATAAACATATTTCTATATCTATCCCATCTTCCTGTAGCTACAGTTGATGTGTTACGTCGTCTTTCTGGAATGATTGTGGGGGTTAGTTTTGTATTGTTAGCTTGAGAAAAAAGTTGTATTAAAAAAGATTTATCAAAACCATGTTCACTACTCATACGGTTAATAAAACTTAAAAGTTTATAGTTTCCTTGAAAATCTCCAGTAAGTTCAGAGCTATTGGTTACAAGGGTGTTTCCTAACTGAATATGATTAAATTGAACATTTTCTGATAGTATCTCATCGTTTGGCATTTCATTTGAGATATCATTTGATGGAGTATCTTCAACTTGAGTGTGAATATGACCATATCGACTGTTTTTTCTATTTTTATAAAATTCATCTAATCGGCTTATACCTTTAGAGATACTTCTATCTGTAGAGAAAGATGATTTCTCTTCTTTCATTAAAACAGAATCTTCACCTTCATAAGGATGTTTAATTATTAATGGAGAGATTCGAGGTTGAGGTTGAGTGTTTTTCACAGAGTGGATGGGACTATGGAAAGTATTTTTAATTTTTTCTTCAACTTTTTCTTGAACTTTAGTTGCAACTTCAATTTTAGCTTCAGCTTTCTTTTTTTCTTGTGGTTCAACTTTATGTGAACTACAGGCAGTAAACATTAAGAGAGATAAGGTAAGACCATTGATTGTCTTTATATGCATTATTAGATTCCTATTTATGATGGATGCCATTTTTTAGTTTAGAAAAAGGCTGATTTTTTTGTTCAATTATAATGGTTTGCATATGAGATAACTATTAATAAAAGAAAAAATAAGGAGATATTTTTATTAGTTTCATAGTTTTAGATAAAGATTCCCATAGAGTGTTCTTTTATGTTTATATGTTCTTTATTATACTTTAAACTGTACTATTAATTATAAAATGGAAGCCATCATTCTCTAACCCTCCATTGGCTATAATTCGCCCAATTAATATGCAACTACGATGATAATATGGAGAAAAAATGAGTTATAGCCCAAGTGAAATAGAGAATAAATGGCAAAAAAAATGGAGTGAAACAGGAGCGTTTGAACCTCTTGATGATAAAACCTTAGATAAGAAATATATTTTAAGTATGTTCCCTTTCCCTAGTGGACGTTTACATATGGGTCATGTAAGAAATTACAGTATTGGTGATGCGATGGCACGTTACTATAGAAAGCAAAACTACAATGTACTTCACCCAATCGGTTGGGATGCCTTTGGTATGCCTGCTGAAAACGCAGCGATAAAACATGGAAGACACCCAAAAGATTGGACATATAGCAACATTGACTATATGAGAAAAGAGCTTTCTACTTTGGGGCTTTCATTCTCTGAAACAAGAGAGTTTGCAACTTGTGATGAGTTGTACACAAAATGGGAACAAGCGTTCATCATTAAGATGTTTGAAGAGAAACTTTTGTATCGTGAATCTACCACTGTAAACTGGTGTGAAGATTGTAATACCGTACTTGCCAACGAACAAGTAGAAGAGGGGTGCTGTTGGCGTTGTGACAATGAAGTGGAGCTTAAAGAGATGCCAGGGTATTACCTTGACATTAAAAAGTACTCCGATGAGTTGCTTGAAGATTTAAAGTTGTTAGAGGGTCATTGGCCTTCACAAGTGTTGGCGATGCAGAGCAACTGGATTGGTAAATCACAAGGGTTAGAGTTTGGTTTTAAATTTTCAGAAGAATCAAAAGCAAAATTAGAGGATAAATTTGAAGGGTTTGAGGTATTTACCACAAGACCAGATACCATTTATGGAGTCACCTATACAGCCTTAGCCCCTGAACATCCTATTGTCAAAGCGTTGATTAAAAACGGTTTGATAGATGGAGAGATTGGTGAAAAAATTACTGCCATGGGAAACATGACAGAGGTAGAGAGAGCCAAAGCCGACAAAGAGGGGTATGACCTTGGTATTACCGTGATTCATCCACTAACAGGGGAAGAGATACCTGTATGGACTGCTAACTTTGTCTTAGCCTCTTATGGTGGAGGAGCTGTGATGTCTGTACCAACCCATGATGAGCGTGACTTTGAGTTTGCGACCAAATATAGCCTTCCTATGAAGTATGTTATTGCAGGTGGAGAAGAGGGTTCTGCTTATACAGGTGAGGGCGAATTAATTAACTCTGACGAATTAAACGGCATGAAAAACACCGAAGCTAAATCAGCGATTATTAAACTTTTTGAAGAGAAAGGCTTAGGAAAAGGGACAACCAACTACAAGCTAAGAAACTGGGGAATCTCTCGTCAACGTTACTGGGGAGCTCCTATCCCTTTTGTTCATTGTGATACTTGTGGACTTGTACCTGAAAAAGTAGAGAACTTACCGATTGCCTTACCTGAAGATGTAGAGATAACAGGTGAGGGTAATCCATTGGCAAACCACCCAACATGGTCAAACTGTAGTTGTCCAAAGTGTGGAGAAGAGGCAAAACGTGAAACCGATACGCTTGATACTTTTGTTCAGTCATCATGGTATCAGTTCCGTTACGCAACTCACCCTGATAAATGGAACAGTTGTGGAATTGACAAAGAGGATGTAAACTATTGGCTAGGGGTTGACCAATACATCGGAGGGATTGAACACGCAATTCTTCACTTGCTTTATGCAAGATTTTTTACCAAAGCGTTAAGAGATTTAGGTTTTATAGAGGATTTAAAAGAGCCATTTGAAAACTTGTTAACCCAAGGGATGGTGCTTATGGATGGTTCTAAGATGTCTAAATCAAAAGGAAACACCATCGACCCTGATTCACTTATTGAGAAATATGGAGCAGATACAGCAAGACTATTTACCCTGTTCGCAGCTCCCCCTCAAAAAGAGTTGGAGTGGAATGACTCGGCTGTAGAGGGTGCGTTTAGGTTTATTAAAAAGCTTTATGATAGACGTTCAAAAGTAAGCTCAAATGAGATGCCAACCATCGACCAAAGCTCACTAAGTAAAGAGGAAAAAATAGCCCGTGCTAAAGTTTATGAAGCGTTAAAAAAATCGGTAGATGTTTATGAAAAAACTTTTGCATTTAATACATTAATAGCCTCTTGTATGGAAGCATTAAATGCCTTAGACAAACAACAAAATGAACAAGTTTGGACAGAGGGATTATATATTATCACTCACTTATTAGAGCCGATTATCCCTCATGTATGTGCAGAGTTGAGTGAAGAGATGTTTGCCTCTAAAAATTTAACAGGTGGAAAAATAGATATTTTAGATGAGGTATTTGTTCAAGACACCATTACTTTGGGTGTGGCTGTTAATGGTAAAAGACGTGCCGAAATTGAAGTGGATGCTGGGGCGTCTAAGGAAGATATTATAGAGATGGCAAAAGAGAGCATTGCTAAATGGTTAGAGGGTAAGAGTGTGGTTAAGGAGATTTTAGTTCCTAATAAGATGGTGAATTTGGTGGTGAAGTAGGGTCGAGAAATCGACTTTTCCTTGTTCCCACGTTTAACGTGGGAACGAGAAAAAGAATATAATTTCTAAGCCAATATCAACCCCAAAAGCTTAGAACTCACACGAAAATCCGAACCATTCAATTTTTCAATAACAGCTAAAACCTCTTCTCTACTCAATCTCTCCTCCACATACAAAAATCGTAAAATTCCAACCAAACCAATAATCTCAATGCCTTGTGTTTGAGCAAATCGACGACCTTGGTGAACCCTTGACTAATTCAGCATCAAGATAATTTTTGGCACTTGGTTTTTGAGACTTTAGTGTAAACCTCATGAGGAATAATGATGGAGTCTATAAAGAGTTTTGTTTTAAGCTTTTTTGCTAACTTCTATTTTATCCCAATTAATGTCGTAGTGAGGTACTACGACCTACGCGACTTCGTCGCTTTTAAGATGGCTATTTAAATGACTTACCTTTAACTTTAAAGTATCCTGAAACAGAAGCTTTAGTAGAGCTTTTGAGTTAGACAATTTACGCTATAATCCATTTATGAAAAATAGAATTAATTTAGAACCTTTATGGTTTGCCCCTTTGGAAAATGAAATGGATTGGAAACGTTAGATGAAAAAAACAGTTATTTTATTAATGATGGGAGTGGTGTTAACAGCTTGTGGTTATAAACCCTCTTCTCAGTATACAAAAAAAATTATAGGTGAACGGGTTTATACCCATGTTGAAGTCTCCCTTTCTGACCCCGAAAATGCTGTGTTGATTAAAGATGCCCTCAACAAAGCCTTGTATACACGTTTAAAAAGTAGAGCGACCCGTAAACAATATGCAGATAGTAGTATCTATTTGGCTTATAAAAACATCCGATTTATCCCCTTACAGTATGACAGACAGGGGTATGTGGTCTATTATCAAGCCGATATAACTTTGGATTTCCGTTTTGAAAAAGGTAAAATAAAAGAGGAACGGCAAATATTGGGACATTATGAGTTTCCCATACGACCCAGTGCGATTATCTCAAATGATTTACGTTTAAAAGCGATTGAGCAAGGTTCTATCAAAGCACTTGACCAGTTTATCACTTATTTGTCGGCGAAAGGGCTTTTGGTCAATGAAAAATAAGCCAACTTTTGAGCAGTTTTT
>Ga0256827_10000881_pt1 | contig 18906 bp, 16 predicted proteins | sample CV84metaG_FD_185977 | JGI IMG/M metagenome (GOLD analysis project Ga0256827, IMG submission 185977) | Hydrothermal vent microbial communities from East Pacific Rise, Pacific Ocean - CV84 | ecosystem: Environmental > Aquatic > Marine > Hydrothermal vents | place: Pacific Ocean: East Pacific Rise... | reverse complement strand
CTGAATATCACGCCTGAAGAGGCAAAAGGTTTGGTAGCATTCCTCAAGCACATGAGTAGTATTGATACCAATGGTTTCCCTAGAAACTTCTCTAAAACGGTAGATCAATTCAAAGCAGGAGGCACCAATGCTCACTAGTATCAAAACAAATCACTTGACCAGCAGTGGTCAAAGACTCGGTATGATGTACTTTAGGGTAGCGATTGTTCTCTTTGGTGCACAGCTTTTGATGGGGCTTATTGCTGCGATACAGTTCTTGTATCCAGGATTCCTTTTTGAACTGTTTGACTTTTCCGTTGCCAGAATGGTGCATATCAATGCACTGGTTGTCTGGATGCTTTATGCGATGATAGGATCTGTTTATTATATGCTCTCTGATGAGACAGAGCATGAGGGTGTTGCTATGGGACTCGGCAAGCTAGGCTTCTGGGTACTGACATTGGCAGTCACCATTGTGGTGCTCGTCTATATCTTTATTCAGATAGGGCCTGGTAACGAAACGACGATCTGGTTGATCAACGAAGGCCGTGAGTATATCGAGGCACCTAGATGGGCAGATATCGGTATCGTTGTCGTAGTACTTATTTTCTATTGGAATGTCTTTGCTACATTTATGGCAGGTAAGAAAACGGGCATCATGCAAGTTATGGTTGCAAACCTTCTCGCCCTAGCTGGTCTCTATCTCGCAGGTATGTTCTTTACAGACAATATCTCTATGGATCAGTACTGGTGGTGGTGGGTAATACACCTGTGGGTTGAAGCGACGTGGGAAGTATTTGTAGGAACACTCGCAGCCTATGCCTTGATCAAAATCATCGGTGCCAAGCGTGAAGTGGTTGAGATGTGGCTATGGATCGAAGTATTGATGCTCTTTGGATCTGGTATCTTAGGATTGGGTCACCACTATTTCTGGATCGGTACGCCTGAGTACTGGTGGGAGATCGGTGCACTCTTCTCGGCACTAGAGCCTGTACCACTGATCGCTATGTTCGTACATGTCCTCTATGACTGGGGTAAAGAGCAAGGTGAATCAGGTGTCAGAGAAACAGTCAAAAATAACCCTGCTATGGCATGGTTGGTGACGAATGCATTTGGTAACTTCTTGGGTGCTGGTATCTGGGGCTTCTTCCATACGCTGCCACAGGTCAATATCTATACACACGGTACACAGTTTACCGCGGCGCATGGTCACTTGGCATTTTTTGGTGCCTATGCGACAATTCTTGTCGGCATGATGTATGTTGGGCTGCAAGGTGCATATGGTATCAAAGAGATGAAGTCAAACTTCAATTCCAAGATGGCAATCTTCTTGATCACCTTTGGTGTGGTCGGCATGACAGTCGCCTTGACAATCGCGGGTTATGAGCAGGTACTCGTAGAGAGAGCTGAGCTGGGTGGCGGATGGAATGCATTCTTTACAGCACAGGATCTTCCTTGGTATGTACAGGCACAACTATGGAGAGCAATTATGGGTGTGGTAACACTTGTTGGATTTGTGTATCTAGTGCTTGACCTTCTCACCATTGGTAAGCGAGCCAAAGCAGCAGAGGCGTAAGCCTCTCTTTAACAATAATATAAGGAGAAAAGATGCTAGTTGAATCGTTCACAGATGTGGTACCAAGCTTTTTTGGTATGCTTAATCAAGGACCACTTACTCTGACTATCTTTTTGCATACGGTGATTATCTTACCTATGTTCTGGATCTATGCCAGCGAGAAAAAGAAGCTTAACAAGTAAGTTTTATAGCTTCCCCCGATTTTTTTGGGGGAAACACTGCACGCTTTTATTTATCCCACTTTTATTTTACTACTTCCGCTATAATCACCTATTATGAGAGGTATCCTATACTTCATGATGGAGAGCATTATGCATACACAACCCGTTATTATTATCACTGGATGTTCCACCGGTATTGGCCTGGAGACAGCCAACTATCTGAGAGAGAGATTTGTGACTGTCTATCCCACTGCACGCAATCCTAAGGATGTAGAGAGGCTTCGAGCGCTGGGTTTTGATGCGATGCAGTTGGATGTCACTGTTCCTGAGCAGATAGCATCTGTGATAGAAACCGTATTGGACAAAGAAGCACAGATCGATATCTGGTTCAACAATGCCGGATATGGACAGGTAGGTGCGATAGAGGATATACATACAGAGGTACTTCGAGAACAGTTTGAGACCAATGTATTTGGGCTGCATGAGTGCACAAGGCAGATACTGCCAATCATGCGGGAGCAAGGATTTGGCAAGATCATTCAGCACAGCTCTGTGCTTGGGATCACTTCGCTTTTTGGTCGAGGTGCGTACAATGCCAGCAAATATGCTATAGAGGGACTGACCGATACGCTACGACTGGAACTGCAGGGTAGCCGTATCTATCCTGTATTGCTCAATACGGGTCCAGTCACAAGTAAGTTTCGGGAGACTGCGATCAAGATGTTGGAGAAAAATGTAGATATAGAGTATTCATACCACAGAGACAGATATCGAGCCAGTATCGCAGGTACAGCCAAAAAGGTACCTTTCAATGAGGAGGCAGAGGCTGTAGCGTCGGTGGTACACAAAATCATCTTGGCACAGCAGCCGCAACCACGGTACTATATCACCAAAGCGACCTATCTACTGGGATATGCCAAAAGAGTACTGAGTACAGCTTGGCTGGACAAACTCTTGTTGAAAATTGGGTAACACCAGCAAATACAATTTTACTTTAATTGGGTATAAGCCTATTTGGCTACCATATCAAAAATATTAACCCCGATGAAGGACAGAGAAATGAAATATATTAAAACCCTCTCCGCAGTGAGTGGATCGATTGGACTGGGTACTGTATTGAGTATGGGGCTTGTCGGATGTAGCGGACAGAGTCAGCAGCAGGAGGCACAGCAGCAACAGAAGCAGCCTGCTTTTGTCGTGATCGAAGAGGTGACGCAAGGCAGATACAAGATCGCTGAGGAGTTCCCTGCCAAAGAGACCCGTATCGTACTCAAAAAGCTCGATGGCACAGAGCGTGTCATGACCCAAGAGGAACTCGACTATCTCATCAAGCAAGAAGCTGCCAAGATAGAAGAGGGCACCTCAGGGTTGACCACACCGCAAGAGGCACAGGTGACACAACACGGAGGCATGGGCTTGGGAGAGACGATCCTTGCTTCTGCCGCAGGCTATATGCTGGGAGCCTGGATAGGGAGCAAACTCTTCGGTAACCCTGCCTATCAGAACAATAGAAAAGCAGGCTATAAATCACCTTCGACCTATAGCAGAAGTAAAAATAGCTTCAAAAAGAGTGCTACCAAGAGAGCTGCTTCTAAAAAAGGAGGCTTTTTTGGCAACAAAAAGAAGAGCAGAGGATTCTTTGGGGGCAAACGCAGAAGCGGTGGCTTCTTTGGTGGTTGATGATGGTAAAACTTCTTGATACCGCCCCACTTGATACTGCATATCTCGAACAGATAGGATTTGTATGGCATACAGACAGTGATGAGAGTAGCTATCTCTCTGAGCAGCTTGTCGAGATTACTGAGGCAGAGGCAGAAGCATACTACCAAGCAGGGAATACGCTGTATGACATGTTTATTGAGGCAGGACAGTATGTGATAGACCATGGACTCTTCCATGAGATTGGGATTCCTTTTAACCTCGTAGAGCAGATCAAGGAGTCATGGGAAAATGATGTCCATTGGCATCTCTATGGTAGATTTGACCTGGCTGGAGGGATAGATGGAAAGCCGATCAAACTGCTAGAGTTCAATGCAGATACCCCTACGGCACTGTTTGAAACTGCCATCATACAGTGGGCGATCCTCAAGCAAAATGGTATGGATGCATCAAAGCAGTTCAATATCGTTTATGATAAACTACTGGAAAACTTCAAAAGACTCGTCACACTGGAAGAGAGTGTAGAGGCATTTGAAGAGCGGTATGATGGCTGGAAGTTTCTCTTTACTGCGATCAGAGGCAATGCAGAGGAAGAAAATACCGTTAAGCTCCTTCAGCACATCGCCACAGAGGCAGGCTATGAGACAGCATTTGCTTTTATGGATGAAGTTGAATTTGATGCGAACGAGGGGATTTTTCATCAGGAGGAGAACTACCCGCTCTGGTTCAAGCTTGTTCCCTGGGAAGATATTGCGATAGAGGAGTCAGAGCTAGGGGCACTCATAGGAGATATGATAAGCAACCAAAAGGCGATCGTATTTAACCCAGCCTATACACTGATGTTCCAATCCAAAGCTATAATGAAGATACTCTGGGATCTCTATCCTAATCATCCACTGCTGCTAGAGACCTCTTTAGAGCCATTAGTGGGACAAAAACAGGTGAAAAAGCCGATATTTGGGCGAGAGGGTGGGTCTGTCTCTATTCTTGATACAGATGGCTCAGAATTGCTGACAGAGCAGGGTACATATGATGCTTTTGCTTCTGTCTACCAAGCCTATATACCATTGCCTGCCGATACAAAAGGTGCACGATACCAGGCAGGACTCTTTTATGCCTATGAGTCATGTGGGCTTGGGTTTAGAAAGGGTGGAGAGATCATGAACAATATGTCCAAGTTTGTAGGACATATCGTCAGTTAGCATGCTTTCTCTGTGCCAGATAGAGCCCGATGAGGATCAACCCGCCACCTATGATCATCTGCCGAGTAAGCTTCTCATCTAGGGCGATGATCCCTGTGATCGCGGTCAATAGAGGTACCAGATAGATATAGTTACTCGCAGAGATAGAACCGATACGTTCAATCCCCTGGTGCCAGAGTAGAAAAGCAATGCCGGAAGAGAGAATACCTAGGAACAGTATATTTCCCCATACTGTGCTGATAGTGAGTGCAGAGATATCGATACCTCCACCTTCTGTGATACGATACACCCCCATCAATAGTAATCCATAAAAGAAACTTTTGCGTGTAGTCACGATATAGTGATAGCCCACAGGTGCTAGTTTGAGTAGTACAGAGTAGAGGGCGAACGTGACTGCTGCTGCCAGTGCGAGGAGGTCACCACGTAGCCTCAGCTCAAATGCTGAACCCTCCAACAATATCATCACCATCCCTGCCATAGCGAGTACAAAGCCAAAGATCAGATTGGGGGTCAATGCTTCATCGTGGGTTAAGAAATGGGCGAACAGTGCGGTAAAGATAGGGATGGCTCCCATATAGAGTCCTACATTGGTCGCTTGGGTATATTTGAGTGCAAAATTCTCCAAGAGAAAATAGATAAAGATTCCTAAAAAGCCAAGAAGCAGAAAGAAGAGCTCATCCTTAAGTGAGTGTGGGAGTTTCCATTTGGGGTAGAGTATCAAGAGGAGGAGATATGCCAAAGTAAAACGCAGGATCATATTTTCAATAGGGCTGATATATGCGAGTAATGCTTTGTTACTGACAAAAGCAACACTCCAGATCACAATGGTGACAAAGGTAAAGAGGTGACCTAGCAATAAATGTTTCTTTTGGTGCATAAGACCTCCGAAAGATAGATATAATCTGAAGAAGTAGCCATTTTTAGCGTATATTCTAGGATAGTATATCATAAAATAAAGAGGAAAAAAATGGCTGCTGTACTAAAAAATTTAGCACAGCATAAATGAAAAGCTAGTGTTTGAAACCAACTCTTGTTGGAACATAATGTCCATGTCTCTTAATATGAGATTTTTGCATGAGATAGATTACAACATAGATACCCAATGCAATTGCCCATGGAATTAGGTTTGATCCTAGATGCAGTGTCTTTGCCATGAGATCAGGCAGGAATGCAAAAGGAATAATGATAAAGAAGAGAAGTCTCTCCAATATATTGACCTTTGTTAGATAGAATCCTTGAATCGCAGAAGTAAAAGCAAACATACCAATAACGGCAAAGGTAAAGATACCAAGGATTTCTAAGGGATTGGTAATCCAAACCCATCCTGAAGGATCATTGGGATCAGCAGCGTTTACACTCTCGATCAACAATAGTTTGTTGTTGAAAAAGAACATAAACGGCAGAATCGCTGTACGAATGTCATACATGAATCCTTGGAGCCCAGTTTTGATTGGATCTGCCTTGGCGATCCCGGCTGCGGCATATGCCGCCATTCCAACAGGCGGTGTATCGTCTGCGAGTATACCAAAGTAGAATACAAACATATGTGCAGCAATGGCTGGGATAATATATCCATTGTCGGCTGCTAACTGCATGATAACAGGTGCGGTTAATGCTGCCATAACGATATAGTTAGCCGTTGTAGGAAGTCCCATACCAAGTACAAGCGACACGACAGCTGTCAACACAAGCACAAGAATAATATTGCCATTGGAGAGCTGATCAATGACATCTGCCAGAATCAGTCCTATACCTGTGAGTGTCACAGAACCCACAACAATACCTGCTACACCAGTAGCTATGGCGATAGGTACCATATTTTTGGCACCATTGACCATTCCTGCACCGATATCTCTAAAGCCTTGCAAGAAGATATCTTTGGTGAGTGGTTTTTTGTTTATCATTGCCGTAAATGGATGCTGTACTACCATGATAAGCATCATGAACTCTATGGCACTAAAGGCTGCAGACTGTGCAGACTGTTTCAGTACCAAAAGGGTATAGATGAGGAAAAATATCGGTACAATAAAATGAATACCCCGTATAAAGATGGGATAGACCTTTTGCAGATTACTTGGGTCTTCTCCTTTGATACCCAATTTTCTTGCTTCTAGATGCACGATATAGAAAAGTGCAAAGTAGCTTGTAAAGGCAGGGATAAAGGCGGCTTTGACGACTTCAGTATAGCTCAGTCCAAGGAATTCAGCGATAATGAACGCAGCGGCGCCCATGATCGGGGGCATGAGCTGTCCGTTGACTGAGGAGGCAACCTCTACAGCACCTGCTTTATGTGCTGGGAAACCCAGTCGCTTCATCAGGGGGATAGTGAAGGTACCTGTCGTCACCGTATTGGCAATAGAACTTCCGGAGATGATTCCCATCAGTCCAGATGCTGCCACGGATGCTTTGGCAGGCCCTCCGTCATACTTGCCCAATAGATTGTAGGCGATACTGATAAAGTATTCTCCTGCACCAGCACGATCTAGCAATGCACCAAAAAGCACAAAAAGAAAGACGAAGCTGGCACTTACCCCAAGTGGTACACCGAAGATACCTTCAGTCGTGAGAAACATTTGCCCAATGATCTTATTTACGCTGGCACCTTTATGTGCAATAAGGTCTGGCATATAGGGACCGAGATAGTCATAAAGTAGAAAAACTATGGCAATGACAGGCAGTGCCAGCCCCAAGGATCTCCTGGCTGCTTTGAGTAGGAAAAAAATTCCTGCAACCCCCATGATCACATCTATATGTTCCCATGCACCGCTGCGGGCATTGAGCGCATCATAGGCAAAGATGATGTAGAGTGCGGTCATGATGGCCGTAGGTGCGATCAGGAAATTATACCACGGAATGGTTGTCATGGTTTTGGGTGTTTTAAACATAGGGTACATTGCAAATGCAAGTGCCAGTGCAAAAGAGAGGTGAATGGATCGAACGAAAACTGTATTGATAGGTTGTATCACAGCATAAATTTGAAATGCTGACCAGAAAAATGCAATGATCAGAACCAGTCTATGTTGCCAAGTGCCCTCTTCGAGGGTTCGCAAACCCTCGAATTCATCAATCAGCTTTTCTTCTTCGTCTTGACTCATGATCTCCAGATCCTGAGTCCCTTTTATATCTTTCATACGCAAGCCTTTTTGATGTGATTGTATTCCTTATAAAAGGCCAGCTTCTTTAAATGCTTTGACTGCGCCTGGATGCTGTGGTACTGAAAGTCCGTCAAGTAGTGATTTTTTAGTGATTGTTTTATAAGCTGGGTGAAGCTTTTTGAATGCCTCAAAATTATCAAGAATGGTTTTGGCAAGTGTATACACCACTTTTTCACTAATGCTGTCTTTAGTACAAAGTACTGCTTTTACACCGATACTTGGAACATCTGTTTTGACACCCTTATAGAATGTACCAGAGATGACACCTTTAGCATAGTAAGGGTATTTCGCTACAAGATCATCGATAGGCTTGCCATCGATAGGTACGATATTGATATCCACAGAGTTTGCTGCATCTTTGATGTTGGCTGTAGGGTGACCGAATACACCGAAATAACCATCAATTTTATGGTCTTTAAGCATGGTTGGACCCTCAGAGGACTTAAGCTCGTTTGCAAGTGCCAAGTCAGATGTTTTGATACCAAATGCCTTGAGAACGATCTCAGTAGTCATACGTGTACCTGAACCTGCTACATCAATATTGATTTTTTTACCTTTGATATCTGTCAATGTTTTAATGCCAGAGTCTTTATTCACAACAAATGCCAAAAGCTCAGGATAGATAGCGATGACAGATCTGAGACCCTTGATCGCTTTACCTTCAAATTTACCTTCACCATGGAATGCCTGATAGGCAGTATCACTCTGTGCGATACCAAAATCCAGCTCATCGGCATTGATGGTGTTGACGTTATAGACAGATCCACCTGTAGACTCTACAGAACATCTGATACCTGTTTCTTTCTTTTGCTTATTCATCATACGACAGATCGCACCACCGGTTGGATAGTAAGTCCCTGTTACACCACCGGTACCGATAGTGATGAATTGTGTAGCGAATGCTGAGCCTGTAAACAGCACGGAAGCTGCTACTACTGATTTGGTAAGTTTAGTCATTTTACTCTCCTTGAGTAGTGTTGTTGTGTCCTTATTGCCTGCCTGTCCACTAGACAAACATGCAACGCAGGATTGCAAAAATGATACGATGTTTAAGATTAAAATAAATTTAAATTGGGACTTTTTTGTCATTCTATCCTGAAGTGTGTAGCACTTTTATATTTTATTAAGGCAAGATAGGATATATTTTCTAATGTCGATTGTCGACAATTGTATAATGCTGAAGAATTAGCGTGATGTATGATGAAAATGAGGGAAAGATGGAAGAACAGTTACATATTGGTGAGATGTCACTCAAAAACAGTATCATCAAATATATCTATAAAGAGATACTAAGTAATCGCTACAGCCCAAAAGAACATATCAAAGAGTCAGAATTGGCTGAAAAACTCAAGGTAAGCAGGGCTCCAGTACGAGAAGCACTAATAGAGCTAGTAGGCTTGGGCATACTTGTGAAACATGAGAGAAGAGGTATTTTCCTCAAAGAGATTACCCAAAAAGAGATTCTGGATACCTATTTTACCAAAGGCCTTATAGAGGGATATTTGGCACTCGACTTTATTTTGAGAGCAGAGGAGAGTGAGTACGATAAGCTAGACAGCATTGTAGAGGAGATGGAGAGTGCAGCCAAGGTGTCTCCCAAAGAATGTGTAGAGGTGGGGGATACCTTTCATGAGTATTATCTCAAGTACTCTAACAATATGATTCTTATAGATGCACTCGAAAGGGTCAATCTCAAGTCACATATACTTTTCTTTTGGAATTGGTCAAAGCTGTACACGGTGCAAGATATTGTTGAGAGGCATAAAAAAATTGCGGATGCACTTAGAACCAAAGAGAGAGCAGTGATTGAAGAGACGATTAGAGCGCATTATAATGAAACTGGCATGAAGATCGCACTGCAAGAGTTCAAGGCGAAGTGATGCAGGGAATAAGATATACAAACTTCAATTTTGATAAGAGTAAATACTATCTATTCTATATCAGTGAACTTAAAGGCTATGGGATAGGCAGTTTCTTTGGGGATGCTGTAGCAAGTATCAAGCATCTTGAGCGTGATAAAGTAGTGGTAGTCGGTATTGCTCCTGATGTGTTAGGCCAATATAATTATGACAATATCATCATCGTCAACCAAACTACCCATCGAGAGAATCAGAGGAAGGGTGCTGATGGATTTATGCGGGAGATATCACATAATGCGTATATCCATGAGGTGATAGCACGTATTCTCTCCAATCAGAATGAGTTACTCTTGTATATGTTTGAGAGTAATGCGTTGATGACACTGGATCAAAAAGCAGGTATTGAGCTGATTGGTCCCCAGAGTGATATCGTTTCTATGCTGAGTAATAAAATAGCACTTTATGATATCTTCTCTGCTTCTATCCCCATGGCTTCTTATCATGTATGTCATGGGCTGGAGGCACTGACAAATAGAGCAGAAGTCATGCTGCGTGATGGGCAGGATACTCTCTTTGTCTCTCTGGAGAAGAGTGCAGCAGGTGCCAACAGTATGATCGTGCAGAGCGTAGAGCAGATAGAGGAGCGATTTTCAGCCTGCAAAGAGGATACTTTTTTACTCACAGCATTTATTTCACATGTGAGTGATCCCACTTCATTGGGTGTCGTGATCAATGAGGATGAAGTGTACGTGGCAGGGATCGCAGACCAAAAGATCAATGGCACGAAGTTTGAGGGTTCCATCTATCCCTCACAGCTCTCTGCCACGATACAGGAAAAGCTGATCGACTATACCAGGGTCGTAGGTCAAAAGATGGCATCTCTGGGTTTTCGTGGTATTTTCGGGTGTGATTTTATCGTGACTGACAAAGATGAAATCTATTTTATTGAGACCAATCCTAGAAAGCAGGGCACCACGATGGAGTTTTGTTGTATGCTCCAAAAAAGCCTGCCCGAAGATGCACCCAATCTTCCGGAACTGGAGTACTATGCGGTCAAATACTCAAAAAGTGCTCCAGATACCAAAGAACCAGACTATGGTAACCCAAAAGTTTACTGGGAGACATACAATTATAAGGTCAGAAAGGATGTGAGTGTGTATGCTTATCTGCCACAATACAACAATGAGAGGGAGATGTTTGATAATGTAGTAGACCATAAAATAGAAAAGGAGTATATGGTAGTAGAGCATGCAGGAGAGGATTTTTCTGTAAAAAAAGGATCATTTTTAGGCAGAGTTATTTCTGTGGGAAAAAACTATAGAGATATTCATATGGGTATTGACATGGGCAAAAAAATATTGAATTGCACATGCGATACTTTATCCCAACATTAAGGAGTATAAGATGCAGTGTGATGTAACTGTAGGGGCAGAGAGTGGGCAGATAGATAAGCTTGATAAAGAGTTTTTTGATTATTTATATGCAGAGAGTGACAGCAAACAGGAGATGCCTGAGAAAGAAAAAGAGAAGATACAGGAATGGATGGAGATCAGTCGTACCTCTGTAAAACTGACACAGCCAATCGTAGAGCTGTTCAAAGCCCTGAAGGATGCCAAAGATAATTATGGTATATCCCCTCAGGAAGTAGGCTTGGATAGAGATGAGTTGGAGCTTATGGCAATAAAGCATCAGAACATTGATGAGCATCATGTGAGTATCGGTGGTCGAGTGATGATCTCCAGAGAGATTGTAAAATCTGCAGATGCTAGAGTGGAAGAGTATCTCCGTGTCAGAAAAGAGATTGCACCTACCGGCACAGAATTGTGGGATCAAATGCTTGAGAACAAACAGAGGATCATGAAGTCATTAAAGATGAGTGACAAGGATTGGAATAGTTATGGAGGGCAGATTAAATATGCCATTACCTCTGTTGAGCAGCTTGCCTCCATACTGGATGTCCCGGCAAAGCTGATAGAGGATATACAGCGTGTCTCCAAGGTCTTCCGTATGCGGATATCCCCCTACTATGCCAGCTTGATCATCCCTGGTCAAGTCAATGACCCTGTACTGCTACAGTCTGTACCTACCGGAGATATGGTGGACAATAAAGGAATAGAACTTGATCCTGTTGCCAGTGACCATTCTCCTGCGAGATTAATCGATCAGTTCTATCCTAGAGTACTCACCATCAAGGCTACCAATATGTGTGCTATGTTCTGTACCCACTGTCTGAGAATTGCACATATCTCGGACAAAGACTGGGTCAGTTCAAAAAATACCTATGAAGAGGCACTGGACTATATTCGAAAGAATAAAAATATCAGAGATGTATTGATCACAGGAGGCGATGCCTTGGCACTCTCCAACAAGAGGATCAAATATCTCCTAGATGAGTTGGATCAAATAGAGCACCTGGAAACCAAGAGACTAGGCAGTCGTATTCCTATTATGACACCGCAGAGGGTCAATCAGGAATTTTTGGATATTTGTGAAGAGAGCAATGAGAAGAAACCACTCAGGTTTGTCACCCAGATCAATTCTGTCCAAGAGATCACACCCGTAGCCAAAGAGGCCTTCCGTAAGCTTAACAAAGTAACCAGTGCTGTACTGAATCAAGCAGTATTCCTGCGAGGTATCAATGACAACAAGTATAAAATGTGGCGACTCTCTGAAGAGCTGCAAAATGCACATATTAGACCCTATTATCTGTTTAATTGTAGTTTCAGAAATCCAGAATTTGCACATATGCGCGTACCTGTAGAGGTGGGTAGAGATATAGTAGAAAGCATGTATGGCAATATCAGTGGTGATGCGATACCACGATATTTGGCAACTGCAGGTGGGAAAATCCCACTACATAGAGAGAATGTGATAGGTAGAGAAGGAGACAGCCTTGTTCTCAAAAAACCATGGAGCGGTGAGGAAGCACTCTATCCTGACATGAGTATGGAGGAGTACAATAAACCCTTTTCATTTGAAAAATATCAGGAATAGTAATGCCTAGAGAAGAGATTTTCTCTATCATCGAGGGCAAGGGAGCAGTCATAGCAACGGCTATCCATACCGGACATGGGATGAGAGCATCCCTCCAAGGGCGATCCAAGCTAACATCTATGCAACAGCTTCGCGAAGAAGATCCCTTTACGGACATCTTCGCCAGTGCCGTCAGCAGCCGTATCATAGCCACACAATCACGCTTTCAAATAGATTTCAACAGACCCCGAGAGAGAGCAGTCTATAGGGTGCCGGAGGATGCATGGGGTTTGGAACTGTGGAAAGCACCATTGCCCTCAGAGGAGGTGGACTGTTCGTTACAGGAATATGACGCATTTTATGCCGCTCTCAAAGAGATGCTGGATCAGAAGTTAAAAACCCATAAGCAGATCGTGGTATTGGATATCCATTCTTACAATCATAGACGTAGGGGAGAGAGGGAGCCTTTTGATGACCCGATGCAAAATCCTGAGATCAATATTGGTACTGGTACAATGAGTGATAGAGGCAAATGGCAAGAGAGTATTGCACTGGTGACAGATAGGCTTAAAGACGCAGTGGTCATGGGACGTCATCTCGACGTGAGAGAGAATATAAAATTTCAGGGTGGAGAGATGGCTCAGTGGATACATACGCACTATCCAAAAACGGTGTGCTGCATCTCGCTGGAGTTCAAAAAGTTTTTTATGAATGAGTGGAATGGCAAGGGAGAAATGACAGCAATCAATGAGATAAAGGAGGTAATTGGAGAAATAGCAGATTTTTTAGAAACTATTTAGTAATTTTAATGGTAGTTTTAACAAAGAGATGTAAAATGAGGATACAACTGTATTTCAGTGAAATAACCAGTGTGGTTCAATCGTGGTAGGAAGCAGGAATATAGTTCTTAAAATTTCAAAGGAGAGAAGATGTTAAGAAAGAGTTTGGTAGGTTTTGTATTGGCAGGTGCGTTGGCTATCCCTGCGATGGCAACAGACTATGTCACCATAGGTACAGGTGGTGTTACAGGTGTATATTATCCAACAGGTGGTTCTATCTGTCGTTTGGTCAATAAGTATAAAAAAGAGACAGGAGTACGCTGTTCTGTCGAATCCACTGGTGGTTCTGTCTACAACATCAATGCGATCAGAGCGGGAGAGCTGGAGATGGGTATTGCTCAGTCAGACTGGCAGTATCATGCATACAAGGGAGACAGCAAGTTCAAAAAAGCCGGTGCGTTTACGGATCTTAGAGCAGTATTCTCTGTACACCCTGAGCCATTTACGGTGGTAGCACGTGCCGATGCAGGTATCAAAAACTTTGATGACCTCAAAGGAAAAAGAGTCAATATAGGTAACCCGGGTTCTGGTCAGCGAGGTACGATGGAAGTCGTGATGAAAGCCAAAGGCTGGACAAAAGATACGTTTAAATTGGCTTCAGAGCTTAAAGGCAGTGAACAGTCCAAGGCACTGTGTGACAACAAAATAGATGCCATGGTGTATACAGTAGGACATCCATCAGGATCTATTAAAGAAGCTACGACTACATGTGACAGTGTATTGGTAACAGTAGCAGGCCCAACCATTGACAAGCTTATTGCGGACAATGACTATTACAGAGCTGCTACGATCCCTGGCGGTATGTACAGAGGAAACCCTAACGATACAAAAACATTTGGTGTGGGTGCCACATTTGTCACCTCTGCCAAAGTACCTGAAAATGTTGTCTATGCGGTAGTCAAAGCAGTATTTGAGAATTTTGATACATTCAAAAAACTTCACCCTGCATTTGCAAACCTCAAGAAAGAGGAGATGATCAAAGATGGTCTTTCTGCTCCACTGCACAAAGGTGCGCTAAAATACTACAAAGAAGCAGGCCTCATCAAATAAGACCACTTCGGACAGCAATCCGCCCTTTTGGGGCCGGATACAGCTGTGCAAACTGCTTTTTAAATTCCAGGAGAGTGGGGTTTAAAAATTAGCTTAAAGGAGTGGCAGTGGATAAAGAAAAACAATCTGAGCTTTCAACGAAAGAGGTGTTGGATGCAGAGACGGGTGGACGAGAGCCATCCAACCGGTATGTTGCCAATTTCATCATCTATTTGGCATTGTCATGGTCCATATTTCAACTCTATGTTTCTTCTCCCTTAGTACTGGAGTTTACGCCATGGATGAATGCCGATGTTGTTAAGCGGTTTCACTTGATGTTTGCCGGTCTTTTGGCATATTTAAGTTATCTTCCACTTAAATCATCTCCTAAAAAATATATCCCTATCACAGACTGGATCATGGGTATATTAATGGTGCTTGTCATTGCGTATCTCATCTACTGTACGGTATGGGATTCTGAGGCCTATGAGATGAGATTGGGATTACCCAATACCATAGATCTGGTTACCAGTATTGTTGGTTTGGTGCTTCTGCTTGAAGCTACCAGACGTTCTCTTGGACCTCCACTGATGATTGTAGCCAGTTTGGCTTTGGTGTATGCGTATTTTGGTATGGGCAACTACGGTGGAGCCTCTATCAATAAAATCGTATCACATATGTGGATCACGACAGAGGGTGCATTTGGTGTGGCGATTGGTGTCTCAGCTACGATGGTGTTCCTATTTGTGCTTTTTGGTGCTCTGTTAGAGCAGGCAGGTGCAGGAAATTATTTTATCAGGGTAGCTTTTTCATTGATGGGTCACTTTAGAGGGGGTCCTGCAAAAGCAGCCGTTGTCAGTTCTGCTATGACAGGTATGATTTCAGGCTCTTCTATTGCCAATGTGGTTACCACAGGAACGTTTACTATCCCACTGATGAAGAAAGTTGGCTTCTCGGCAGAGAAAGCGGGGGCTATCGAGTGTGCCTCATCCGTCAACGGACAGCTCATGCCTCCTATTATGGGTGCTGCAGCATTTTTGATGGTTGAGTATGTAGGTATCCCTTTTGTGGAGATTATTAGGCATGCATTTCTACCGGCAGTCATTGCGTATATCGCATTGGTCTATATGGTACATTTAGAGGCACTTAAATTGGGGATGAAGGGGATGCCTCGTAAGTACAAGATGGACAAGATGGGCAAAATAATTGGAGTACTTAGCGTGGTGATAGTATTGGGATTTCTTGTCTGGGTCTTACCTCCCGCGGTTGAGTTGATAAAAAAGAGTGCAGGGGAGTATACGGTTTCTGTTATTGTTGCATTGATTATGCTAGCCTATATCGGCTTGGTGTATTACTCGTCCAAAGTACCTGACTTAACGATGGATGATATTGTAGAGTTGCCAGAAGTAGGCCCTACTGTCAAATCCGGATTACACTATCTCCTTCCTGTAGTTGTGCTGGTCTGGTTGTTGACTGTAGAGCGGTTTTCACCTGACCTTTCGGCATTTTGGGCATCATTGTTTATGATTTTTATTGTGATTACTCAGAAGCCAATGCTTGACTTTTTTAGGGGTGAGAGCAAAATCTTCTCTCGACTTAAAGAGGGATTTCTTGATTTGGAAATTGGGCTTATCAATGGCGGCAAAAACATGATCGGTATTGGTGTGGCCACTGCTGTGGCTGGTATCATTGTCGGTACGGTTACTTTGACCGGTATCGGGCAGGTGGTTATTGCCTTGGTAGAGGATGTTTCGGGTGGAAATATTTTCCTTATACTCTTGCTGACAGCTGTTATTAGCTTGATCCTGGGGATGGGGTTGCCTACGACTGCCAACTATATCGTTGTTTCCAGCTTGATGGCACCGGTCATCGTGAGCCTTGGGGCTGCCAATGGTATTGCCATCCCTCTGATCGCGGCACATATGTTCGTGTTCTATTTTGGTATTTTGGCGGATGATACGCCTCCTGTGGGTCTGGCGGCATTTGCCGCAGCAGCGATATCCAAAGGCGACCCTTTCAAAACAGGTATTCAAGGGTTTATCTATGATATCAGGACAGGTATACTGCCATTTATGTTCATTTTCAACACACAGTTACTAATGATCGGTATTGACAATACATTTGAGTTTATCATCGTAGTCATCTCAGCAATCGCGGGTATGTTGCTATTTGCCGCTGCGACACAAGGATTCTGGTTTACACGCAACAGATGGTGGGAGACGATCCTACTGTTGGCATTCACCTTCCTACTATTCAGACCTGGGTATATCTGGGACAAGATTGAACCTCCATTTGAAAACAGACCTGGAAGTGAGATTTTCAAGGTTGCCAATACACTCAAAGCAGGCGAGAGTATAGAGTTTGTGGTCTCTGGTGAGACCGTCGAAGGTATCAAAAGGAAGTATACCTTCATGCTGCCACTGGCTGAAGGCAAAACAGGACAGGAGCGAATCAACAGCACCGGACTGCAGTTGGACAATCTGATGGGACCTATGGAGGTTGCCATGGTTAATCCCGGTCACAACAAGCAGGTCGAAGCGATCAAGAAAGCTGGAGTTGATAGTGGCTGGGTGATTGACTCTGTGTTGGTTAATCGAGACAGGCTTCCTAAACAGGTCGTACTGATCCCTGTGTTTGCACTGGTCTTCCTACTCGGATGGTTACAGATAGGACGAAAAAGACGTTTAGAACTACAAGGAGCTGAATAATGTGGTTTACATGGATAGTGTTGGTAGGGATGGCTATAGCAATGTATGTGATTATTTACCGGTATGAGAAAAAAATGGATGCTTTACATGATAAGATCAAAGAGAACAAAACAAGTATTGAAGAGAATCACACAAAGATTAGAAAGAATCACTCCCGGCTTGAAGAGCACAACAGTTTCATAGAACGGATGTGGGTTACGATTCCAAAGAGTAAAGAAGAGTAGTTCTTTAGTCATACCTTTGTGGCGAGAGACGTAAAACACTATCGATGTGACGATAGTGTTCTCAAAGCAGGGTTTACTTTTGCTACAATGATGCATGGAACATATCATTAATCTAATCAATCAGAAGATGCCGGAAGAGATAGCAAGGATCGCTGCCTATCTCTATACAACACCGGGACATATCCTGATGTTTATTGCACTTATACTGCTTATCTTTTTGCTGAGTTATCTGTTTCGCGGCCCGTTGCGTAGATGGTTCAAAATACGACTCTATAAAAAACGCAAAGAGCTGCTTTATCGTCTGCTATTTTACAGGTTTGAGAAGATCATTCGCCCCTTTCGCTTTATCATCACTGTGCTCTTGCTGGAAAAAGCGATAGGTCTATTTAGTGCTGGTGAGGTGACCAATCTTCTGTTTTTTGCTACCTATTCCATATTGATGGCATGGTGGGCATATGAGATTGTCAAATTTATGCTCTACCTTTCTCTCTCACTGCGGATCGAGAAGCAGCAATCAGTACGCCGAGAGCTTTTTAATCTCATCCTTAATATCGTCAAAATTATCCTTACTGTCATTGTTGTGCTGATATTCCTCTCCAAAATGGGTGTCAATATCACAGGACTGATCACTTCACTTGGTGTGGGTGGTATCGTGATCGGCTTTAGTGCCAAGGATACGCTGACCAACTTTTTTGATTCGATTCGTCTGGTAGGTGAGAATGCATTCAATCTAGGAGACTGGATCGAAACCAAAGAGCTAGAAGGGTATGTGGCGGAGATAGGGTTGGCGGCTACCCGTATCCGTACTTTTGACAATGCACTGGTAACGATCCCCAACTCCAAGCTGGCAGCCGGCTATATCAAGAACTGGTCAAAACGGATCATCGGTAGACGGATAAAGTTCCACCTCAAGCTCAAATACACCTATGATACCCAAGAGATCGATCGGGTACTTTTCGAGATCAGAGATATGCTGGAGAAACACCCTGATATCGTCAATGAAAATAAACTCAAATACCTCATAAAGATGCGTCAGACCCATGAGCAGGGACTTTTCAATATGAAGCATACCATGGGAGTACAGAGTGCATTGATGGTCTATCTGGATCAGATTGATACCTACTCTATGGATATTTTGGTCTATGCCTATGCTATTTCTGTCAAATGGGAGGAGTGGCTCCATGTCAAACAGGATGTGCTTAAAAAGGTGATTCAGATCATCGATGAGTCAGAGCTGGAGTTGGCGGTACCACAGGAGCAGATAGAGCTTGAACAGAAGGAGAAGGAGTAGAATGTACCTTACCTCTCCTATCGCTTATCAAAATGCTGATAATCCTTGATACTGTTCCAGTCTCCACCCCATCTCCAGCCTTTGGCTTTGAATAACTTGACTATTTTATCATTTTTGAGGATGGTGGCTTTTGAGTGGCTGTGATCTCTGTTTCTATATTTCAGGGATGATTTATGTGAGATATGTCCAGAGCGAGAGATGTAGGGGTTTTCGATGGGGTTGATATCGATCGCCTTGCCATAGGAGTGGCG
>Ga0256827_10000880_pt1 | contig 18925 bp, 17 predicted proteins | sample CV84metaG_FD_185977 | JGI IMG/M metagenome (GOLD analysis project Ga0256827, IMG submission 185977) | Hydrothermal vent microbial communities from East Pacific Rise, Pacific Ocean - CV84 | ecosystem: Environmental > Aquatic > Marine > Hydrothermal vents | place: Pacific Ocean: East Pacific Rise... | reverse complement strand
TATCGCCCAACAAGCCACCCATTTCAACCCTGTGGATTTGGTATGTGGCATCAAAGACTTTAGAGGAAATAAATTTGATTTAACTGAGTTTGTGGATCCCAAAACCGGCTTTATCTCCGAGAAATCCAAAAACGGCAAGAAATTAAAAGCTCAGGAACTACCCGGACTTTGGAACGGTGCTATGGCCAACTGGATTACTATTTTTATGGAAGTACCCGTGCTTACCTTTAACCCGGTAAAAACCGTAAATGACCTCTTAGCTCCGGTTAGAGTATAAAGGCAAATCTTATTGCACCAATAGCTTTAATACGCCTTTATCTTCTGTTTTAATATAGTACATCCCCGGATGTAAGTGGTTTGTGTTTAAGCGCTTGCTGTGCTGCTGACTTATCATTAATTGCCCCTGCATATTATAAAGCTGGAAGTTTATGGCGTGGTTAAAATAAACATCTTCGCCCGACTTCACCGGATTTGGGAATAAATTGATATCAGATATTTTTGGCAAGTCATTGATAGCTGCTGTATTATTGGTACGGCCCGGTGTTGGACTGATAGGCGCCTGAAAAAACTTCCAGGCAGCATCGCCGTCTTTTTCTCTTCCAAAGGAGATATCTTCTCTCTGAACCCCAAAGGAGATATTGTCAATCAAAGAGGAATCGGGAGCAATAAAAATGATATCCTCGCCAGCCGAACTGAGTTTAAAATTGGTATGCAAAGGACCTCGCTCACTTCTGTTGTCGGCCCAGATAAGCATATAGCCCAAAGCAGGGATAATGGTTTCTTTATGCCCCCGGGCTAATTGGTATTTATAAGGTTTTTCGGCATCATCCGATATAAAGAAACCTGCTAAATCCACCTCAGTATTAATAGGATTATATATTTCTATCCAATCGGCATAGGCATTATATTCGTCGGCTATGGTTGTTTTGTTCGATGCCATAAACTCATTGATATAAAGAGCTTCATCGAAGACGAAATCAGGATCTTCCTCAAAAACAGCAGTATAGGTTGCAGCTGCCGATAATTGAATACTGATGGTATCCTGAGTATCTCCTGTTTCTTGCCATTCCACAAAACGATATCCCAACTTTGGTACTGCTATCAAAGGAATAGAAACATCTTTAAAATACGTCCCATGCCAGGGATATAGTGGATTTGAGATACCATCCAATGTTTCAGATATCAAAATACTATTGATTTGAACATGTCCCATCCTGCTGTCGTTTACATCCAAAATCAAATGAATGGTATCGCTCAAAGAAAAGGCTTCACGCATTTGATTAATGATTTCTGCCTGACGATGCTCACCAAAGTCGGCCAATCCGCTGATGGTTTGATGCCATCTTTCCATGCTGGGCACTTCATCCACACGTTCCTGAAGAGTCTCCACCATCGTAGGATAACGCCACCTTTGGATATGTTCGGGTAGTTCCGGCTCCATAGTGGCTTCAATATCATTCAACTTATCATTAAAACAGGTATGATTAAAACTCGAATTCATCAAATCGCACATCCTGTTCACAAAGTCAAACCGCCATTGAGTATTTTGTTTGAGTCCACGTGCCAATATTGTTGCTTCGGATGGAGAGAAGGCCGGATCGAAACAATCATCAAGCACATTATCGGTATAAGATACTTCACTAAAAGAATGACCAAAAGCGGCATCAAAATCATATAAGAACCAGCGCCAGCGCCCATCCAAAGGACTTCCCAGATGGCCTTTATCCAAACCCTTATAACGCCAGAATCGGATATTGGTATTGATCCATTCCGTATTCCCCAAAAACACTTCGGTGGTAAAATAGGATAAATAATTATCCATATCCATCAGCGTTTTAATATAGTCGTAGTTCTCATCCAGACTCATATCACTCTCCGATACAAAGGCCAACAGTTCCTGATATCTGTCCTCGTCGCCGCTATCTCCGGCATACAAACTGCCTTCGTTTTCAAGAATCACATAATCCTTATCCTTTTTCCCATACTTTAACTCCAGATAATCCTCATTGAATCTTTCTTTCACCGTATGAATCCCCCAATATTCGCCATTCATAAAAACTATCACCTGCTTATTTTGTGGCACATCCATATCAAAATTCCGAATCAATAAATCAGCAAAATCATCTCGTGGAACCGCATTAGGCTCTGCCCCAAAGCCTTTTAATACAAACTGCTTAAAATATTGTGTCTCGCTCTTATTGAACCATTTATATTTAAAGATGCTTTTCCCATAGTCGCTACGGGCGTATAACCTAAGAGATTTCTGTGCCGCATAGCGCCCTCCTCCGTGAATGCGAAGTCCCAGATTTTGACTTTTCTCTAATACGCCTTCCTGATTATATATCTGGAAGTTCACTTCTCGTTCCCAGTCCCTGCCACTTTCGGAATAATTGCCCTCCTCACCTGTGGTACCATAAACGTAAATACCGCTCTCCTCATCAAATAAGTTTTTATTATCGGTAGTGATAGAGACGACAGGATACTCATACATCTCATACACCTGAGGATTAACAAAATAAGTATTACTCAGCGTTTTACTCGGATAATAATCCTCCTTAAAAGCTTTTAGCTTTAACACAGTCGCCTTATTGCTTTTACCAATGGGTGGCAGCCATCCACTTCGATTGGCCTGCTCCTGAGTATAACCCGGCAAAGGAAAATCCAAACCCGGATTGGTTTCTATCACCGAAATAATATCTTCCATCTCCGACACATCGGTGATAGGCAAGCCCGATTCAAAAATGGGTGATAAGTCATCCGGCTCCGAACCATCTGTGGTATATCTCAGCTCTACTTCGGGGTCGGGATGCGATGCTTCAACCACCACCTCTGACTCATAAAAACCACCTTCGTGATTTAAATCCGGTTTCTTTAAGAATCCCAAATAGCCATCCGTGGTATTCGATTCTCCCGGAGTACTTTGAGGGAAATACCATAGGACATCTAATCCGTCTGCTTGATGGCCATAAGACACATCTTCATACATGGGAACAGAATCCAGCTGATCGATTAATTGAGCATTCAAATCGGTTAATAACACAAACTCTCCATCCTTCGACAAACTAAAATTAGCATGCAGTTCATCAGCAGTACTTTCGTTTTTTGAGGCAAAGACCAATATCAATCCATGAGCTTCCAGAGTTACAGCAGGAAATCTCCATTTTAATGGGGACTCTTTATCGTCGGAGAGGTAATAATCATGCAGGTTAATATCGGAAGCCGAAAGATTAATGATCTCTATCCAATCAGAGTGATTCCCATAGGCATCCTTAATACCATCATTATTTTCGGACATAATCTCGTTAATGACCAAGTCCTGCGAATTAGCGGTCATCACTAAAACCATGAAGACCAATATAATAAATATATGTCTTTTGCTAAACATCATCCAAGACATTAAATGTGTTTGAAATGATACACCAGGCCTAAAGACAGGATATCGGAGTATTGTCCCCGGTTAAAAAAACGTTCTGCTCCCGAAACATGTGGCCTGATGGGGGTAATACTATTATTAGTTCTGAATGAGGCTGCCAGATGCTCATTGATATAATACTCTATTCCTAAGATAAAAGTAGCACTATGTTTATTAAATCCAGCATTCGAGATGCCCGAAGTGCTTTCGTTATACTCTTCGTGAGGCTCGCCCAAAAGATAGGTATACGCCACGCCTACCGACATTTGCAGATGTTCGTTGATGGTAAATAAATATAAGAGTGGTATTTCGATATTATTGATTCGTAATAAATAAGAAGAGTATCCATTCTCTTCGGTAGGATTCTCTTTAGCTCCTTTTTGAATATAATAAATCTCGAACTGTGCCCCCGATTTAAGTGTGAACTGACGATTTGCCAAAACACCAAAATAAGCACCTAATTTATTATATCCCGAGCTGGCATCACCAGCCACCTGACTACCCACTAATCCGGCCATGATACCACTCTCAAACTCCTGAGAATAACTATCAAGCTGAATGAATAATATGAATAGCCCAATAAACAGAATCTTTAGATTAATACTTTTCATTTTTCAATTTTAGAAATAACACCATACTGTCAATAATTAAAGTATTTACCAAAACACTCTAATTATTATGTAATATCAAAGACTTATTCATCGTTTGATGAGCTTTTTCCTTCATGTTAATATTAAAGACAAACTCTGTTCCTTTTTTGGGTTTCGAAATAATATCTATCTCTCCATCCATCAGCTCAATAAGCTTGATGACAATGGACAAACCTAAGCCCAAACCATTATGTGCCGTCGTTTTTCCGTCATCTACTTGTTTGAAGCACTCAAATATTTCATTTAGTTTCGAGTCTTTAATACCAACACCCTGGTCTTTTACAAAGAATGAAATATCTTCATATTTATGATGACAAATATAACCAAATTCAATGGTACCTTTCAATGAGAACTTATAAGCATTGTCCAGTAACTTCACAAAAACCTGTTCGAGTTTACTCATATCGGTAACAAAATCATCCTGCCCTTTTTCCAGATTCCCTACCCATTTGAGTGTGATATCATTATTGGGATAACGATTATTGTTCTTGAATTTATCATACAGCTTATTCATTAAATTATTTAATGAGAACTGTTTGGGGATTAACTTCAAGGACTTGCTCTCAAGCATACTCACATCCAGAATATCTTCTACTATCGACAATAAGAAATTGCCACTTTTATATATTTCATTATTAAAATCTTTGATATCCTCACTATCCAGCTCCGAGGTACGCATGAGCTCCGAGAATCCAATAATGGCATTTAATGGAGTTCGTAATTCATGAGAAATAGTAGATAAGAAAGCCGTTTTCATCTTATCAGATTCTTCGGCTGTTTTTTTAGCTCTCAGGATATTCTCTTCATATTCTTTTCGCTCACGGATATCTATCACCGACACCGCATAAAACTCCGGTTCATCGTGGTTATCTCTAATGATAACACTGTTAATCAGAATAGGGATTTCCACTTTTGATTTGCTCACAAATAGCATCTCATATCCCTCACCACCCGAAATATTCGACGCTTCGGTAACATATTTAATGATATCCCTTTTTTTGTAATTTGGTGTGATTTTAAAGAAGCTCTCGCCCAATATATCTTCGTTAGAATATTCTATGAGGCCGGTAAAATATTTATTTACATAGATGAAATTCCCATCGGCATCGGTTATTGCCAAACCATAGTTTGCCAGATCGGCTATGAGTTTAAACCTGCTGATCTCGTTTAAATAAGCTATTCGCCTGCTGATGTCACGCACAATACAAACCACATTTGAGTCGCCCTCGATATCTACAGTAGCTACCGACATTTCCACCGATAATTCAATCCCATCGGCTCTGGTGGCAATCAATTCAATCTTATCCTTAGTATTCCTATCGTCGATAATGCCCTGAATCACTTCTAAGCCTCGTGTAAAATCACTATTGTTATTATCCGATGAGAACAGCACTCTGATATTCTGATTCAGGATGTCCTCTTTGGGATATTTAAACATACGTTCTGCCGCCATATTCCAAAAAGTAATTCTGCCCAAATCGTCGAACAAAATAATAGCATCATTAGCAGCATTGGTGATGGTAGACAGCTTGATCTCGTTTTCGATGGCATATTGTCTCTCATCTTTATGCATTTTTACTTCCACTAACAACTCACGGGTTCTGTCGATAACTAATTGCTCTAAATGCTGTTGATAGTTTTCTATAGTTTTATCGGCGCCCATTTTTTTAACCACCATATCCATAGTGGTCTCCAATTGGAGTGTAGTAAAAGGCTTAATGAAATAGCCAATAGGCTGTGTATTTTTGGCTTTCTTAAGAATATTTACAGCGGTATGTCCTACAATGTAAATAACCGGTATATCATGATCTTTATTAATTCTTCTGACCAGCTTAATAGCATCTTGCTCTCCCTGCAAGTCAATATCTACAATTACAATATCGGGTTTATTAGTATTCACAATGCTTACAGCCTCTTCGGCAGTAGACACTATCCCGATAATTGCATAAGCATTTCTCAATAGGAAATCCTGAAGTAAATTATCTTTTGCCTCTTCGTTTTCAACAATTAAAACCTTAAACAATCCCATTAATACTTTTTTATAATTCTAAGTCTCTAAATTCAAAAATAAGTAATCTATCTAATTATATATTAAATTTAAAACAACTTATTAACTAATCAATTAACAATTTATTAATATTAAAACCCCGCTTTTTAAATTCTTTAATATACTTTTGTATAAACACTTTAATGATGAATAAGGAGAAACAAACCATACTTTTAGTAGATGATGAGAACGATATTTTGGAGTTTTTATCATATAATTTAACCAAAAACGGCTATCAGGTTCATACGGCAACTAATGGCTTGGATGGGATTATAATGGCTAAAAAAATCAAACCCGATTTAATCATTCTGGATGTGATGATGCCGCAAATGGACGGCATTGAAACCTGCGAAAAGATGAGAGAAGCCGATGATATTGGCTCCCCCATCATTGTATTCTTAACAGCCCGTTCAGAAGAATATTCTCAGATTGCCGGCCTGGATGTTGGAGCCGATGATTATATTACCAAACCTATTAAACCCAAGTTGTTTGTTAGTAAAGTAAAATCCTTATTACGAAGAACAGATAAAAACGCTAATGGCAGCGATATAAAAATCATTACTGTTGATCAGGATTTAAAGATAGATAAAGAACGTTATCTGGTCGTCTTTAAAAATAAAGAATATTATTTTCCCAGAAAGGAATTAGAGTTACTTATCCTCTTAACTTCGGCTATGAATAAAGTCTTTACACGAGATGAGATTTTCTCTAAGATATGGGAATCGGATGTGATTGTTGGCGACAGAACCATAGATGTTCATATCAGAAAAATAAGAGAGAAGATTGGCAACGCCTATATTGAAACCATTAAGGGTGTTGGTTATAAATTTGTTACTCCCCATAAACAATAATATATGCAGCTTAAGGAATCTACTAAAATTGCACTAAAGGTTAGCCTTGTTCTTTCGGTAATGATATTCCTGGTTATGGTGTATATTCATACCATTACACACGAGTCGGTTTGGATATCATTAAGTATTCTGTTATTATTCAGCATTAGCTCATTTTTGGTATTACGCCTTTATATTGAGCATTATATATACGACAGGATTAGAATTATTTATAAAATAATCCACGATTATAAGGTGGGTAAGGAATCGAAAACAACACAAGAGAAAAAGATGATTGGCTCTATCGAATCTGTCCATCAGGAAGTATTAGACTGGAGTATGGATTACGAAAAAGAGATCAGCCAGCTGAAAGCCATGGAAAAATACCGAAAAGAGTATATTGGCAATATCTCGCATGAACTAAAAACACCTCTTTTTTCAATATTGGGTTATGTGTCCACCCTGGCTGACGGGGGACTCGACGATCCCGATATCAACCAAAAATACCTTGAAAAATCGGAAAAAAATATCAACCGTTTAATCAGCATTGTCAACGAATTAGATGAAATCAACCAGCTGGAATCCGGAGAGATAAAGCTCGAAAAGACCGTGTTCAATTTAAAAGAACTATTTGACGATGCCATTGAATCGCTGGAATACAGAGCCAATAAAAAGAATATCAAGATTTATTATGGTAAGAAATACGAGCAGAGTATCCATGTTTTTGCCGACAGAAACCAGATTCAGAAGCTGATTATCAACCTGATGGTCAATGCCATTAAATATGGTTTTTCGAATACGGGAAAAGTAAAAATTAGCTTTTTTGATATGGATGACAAGATACTGGTTGAGATAACCGATAACGGTCCCGGTATTAGCAAAGATGACTTAGGAAGAATTTTTGAGCGTTTTTACAGAACAGACAAAGCAAGAAATCGCGAACAAGGAGGAAGTGGTTTAGGTTTGGCTATTGTAAAACATATTGTGGAAGCTCATAAACAAACTATTTCTACACGCTCTACCATAGGGATTGGCACTACCTTTGGTTTTACGCTCGAAAAAGCCAAATAGCATCAAATGCTTCTATGAGGCCAGTCCGTCAGCATTTATGATAATACCCCAGTTAACAGCTACCAAATCGCCTTCGATAAAATAAAAATCCATCAAAGCATCATCAAAGGTTAAACGGGTCTCACCCCACTCTTCATCTTCTTTTTCTACTTCGGTATAACCATTATCATTCATCAACTGAACAATCTCCTGTTCCGTCATATCAAAAACCTGATGGCCAAACAACCTGGCTTCTTTATTATAAATATCAAAATGAGAAACTACGGGATCCAAAATCCCTTCTAAAAATATGGTGATCCCATCAGAAAAAGACAATACGGTTGTTTTTATTTCATCATCAGTAGATATTTCTTCAACACTACCAGGATCGCCTACTAACTCCATCACTCGTTTAGTATAGTCGCCAAATTTAATTTCACCCAGACCAAGCTTAGGCTTAATATCTAAAATTAATTTACTCATGTCTTCTGTATTATATCATTTGTTCGAATTTCATTAACAAATATATAGTAAATAACTTTAGAAAGCAACAAAAGGAAAATATTTTTATAATACTGATTATCATTTACTTAGAGGCGTTCCAGCTTCTTTTGACAAAAAACTGTAAGTCAGCTTATCTAAAAGCCGTGGAAAGGTTTTTTTTAGGAAAACACTTAATTTACCCTCTTTAAATGTTAAAACCAGCTCTGCTTGTTTTCTGTTTACGGCTTTATATATTCTTTTGGCTACTTCTTCCGATGACATCATATTGTCTTCGTCTCTGGGGCTTCCCCCTTGAGGACTACCATCTTCTACTAAAGCGGTATTCCTGATATTACTGGAGGTATAACCCGGTGCAGCCACCAGCACATGTAAACCCGTCTTAAGATTCTCAACTCTCAGGGTATCCAAAAAGCCTCTGATAGCATATTTTGAAGCAGAATAAGCCGACCGCGCCGGCAAGCCTATAAATGCAGCAACACTCACCACACCAACAATCGATCCTTTAGACTTCAGCAAATATGGCAAAGCATATTTAGTGCAAAATACAGTCCCCCAAAAATTAACATCCATCAGCCTTTTGAATACGATTAAATCTACATCTTTAAAGAGAGCTTTCATACTGATGCCGGCATTATTGATAAGGATGTCGATACTCTGGTATTTCTCTACAGTTTGTTCTATCAGATTCTTACAATCTTCTTCGTTACTAACATCTGTTTTTACAACAAAGGCCTCACAACCCTTTTGAGATAAATCCTTTTGTATCTCTTGTAATTTCTCAAGATTCCTCGCTCCCAAAACCACACGATAGCCCTTATCGGCATATTCATATGCCAAAGCTTTGCCAATTCCCGATGATGCGCCAGTAATAACTACTACCTTTTTCATAGTATTTTCAAATTACAATAATTCTGTTTGTTCAAGCATATAAACCCGATGCTCATAGGCCATAGGTTTATGATCTTTATTAATATGAAGTTTCTTTTCCGGAGGACTAAGATACGGAATTCCCAATTGTAAACCTCGCAAAATGAATAAAGCACCTATAATAACAATAACATAGGGAATGAGCTTGTTGAATTTCGACTTAACATTGGCGCTTAACACATTACCGGCCAGAGTAATAAGCGATAACATAGGCAAAGTACCCAAACCAAAAACAAACATATACATGGCTCCCGAGAACACGCCTCCGGTGGCGATAGCACCTGCCAGCGCCACATAAACCAATCCACATGGCAATAAACCGTTTAACAATCCTATGACCAATAACGACAAATAGGATTTATTATTAAACAAAGGTAAGAAACTGGCCTTCAATCGATCGACATAGCCATAAATATATTTATCTAAAACAGCGGTATTACGGAACAAGAGGGGAAAAACAACACTCAATATCATTAACACTCCCATGATAATAGATACCCACTGCTGAAGGCCACTAAGTGAAATACCCTCACCCAAAAGACCAAATACAGCTCCTAAAACACCATAGGTGATGGCTCTGCCAATGTTATATAAAAAGGTTCCGCTTAAACGCGAAAACCAATTCTTATTGTTGATGGGAAGCACGACAGCAATAGGGCCACACATACCAACACAATGAAAAGAACCCAAAAGACCTAATACTAAAGCTGCAATTATATACATGAACCGATGTTTAAAAAATAATTTCTTCTTCTAAAAAATAATCTACACCTTCGCAGGAGAAAGTAGCTCTCACAATATACTTTCCGGGAATGAATTCCTTTAATTCTGCGGTCTGAGCTCCATCAGCATTCAAATGAATATCAAAGCTTTTATCTTGTTCAAAATCAGAAGGTCTGAAAAACAATAATTCACCTTTCACATCTTTTCCTTTAAAGAAATCCGGAAATTTTACGGTACATACATCGGTATGAATCACTTTAAACTCGTCCTTATATAAAATGGTATTTTCAACCCTTTTCATATGTTCAGAATGGTGTATCCCTCTCTCGTAATAATCATCCGACACCTTATTGATCTTATAATCAAAGGTTTTATGCACCATGAAAGCCAAAAAGGCTAATATTGCTACGAGGGTTAGGAAAATCCCTGTCCCCCAATTCCATTTTATACTCATCTGTTTAAGTTTCTGTAAAAAGCAAAATACCGAAAGAAAAGCTGCGAAGCTCTATTTATCTCCCAGGAAAGTAACCTCTTTTGTTTCAATTAATCTGTCATCAACATATACACCAATCTCTATCACATTCTTTTTCACATCTAATGTCGTTGGATCAATCTTTAAGATGAAAATATCTTCATAAATACTCGATGGATCGATGCTAATATCTCCTTTAGGTAAAAAGATAATACCCTTATGTTTTAACAATCGTAACTCCACATCTTTATGATCGATGGATTTATTAATAATCTTGATATTAAATAAATTACTTATCAATCCGTTCTCTTGCTGCTGATAAAGCATACCCGGCGTACGCAGGATGGTTGTTTCCAATTCGGCACGTCCAAATATCAATACCGAAAGAAATACCAAAACACCAACCAATAATACGGTATAGCCTTTCATTCGGGTAGTAAATTTAAAACCGGATTTTTCTGATATTTCTTTTTCAGAGGCATAACGTATGAGGCCTCTGGGTTTATTTATCTTATCCATCACCGCATCGCAGGCATCAATACAAGCCGTACAGTTAACGCACTCCAGCTGTGTACCATTACGAATATCGATACCGGTAGGACAAACATCAACACATTGCTTACAGTCGATACAATCACCTGACTCCTGCTCTCCTTTAGCCTTTCCACGAGGCTCTCCCCTCTTATAATCATAAGAAACATTGATGGAGTTTACATCTAATAACACACCTTGCAAACGGCCATAAGGACATAAAATAGTACAAACCTGTTCGCGGAACCAGCTGTATACAAAGAATAAAAATCCACTAAAGATCAACATCGCCACAAAGCCCACCAAATGCTCGCTAATAGGTTCCGACATAAGATCATAAATACCGTCAACGCCTATCACCCACGACAATAAAGCATTGGTAATCAGAACAGAAAGCACTATAAAGATAAAGTATTTTACAACTCTTTTCCAAATCTTCTCAAAATTCCATGGGGCCTCTTTCAGCTTGGCTTGTGCATTTCTATCACCATCAATCAAATATTCTACCGGCCTGAATAATATTTCCAGAAATACTGTTTGGGGACATGTCCATCCGCACCAAACCCTACCATAAACCGCAGTAAAAAGAATGATAAACACCAAAAGTGATATCATTCCAATGGCAAACAAATAAGTGTCTTGTGGCCAAAAATGCACACCAAACAAAATAAACTTCCGGTGTATGATATCAAGTAAAAACAGTGGATAACCGCTTACCTTAATAAAAGGTACAACAAAAAGAATGGTTAATAACGACCAACCTACTACTTTACGTCTGTTATAAAATCGGCCTTTGGGTTTTTTAGGATTTACATAAATTCGCTTCCCCTGATCATCTATCGTTGAAATTGAATTCCTAAAACTTGCTGAATTATTCTCTTCACTCATTGATTTACTTTTATAGATAAAACTATCTTGTTTCTAATTCTTACTCCATTAGTCTCATGATATTATCCTACAAAACTAAAACTTATTTTTAAATGAAACGAACATGGGCTTGTTATTTATAAAAGCCACCATTTATGATGACATAAGGAAGCATTGGAATAAGCCGTAAATTCAGCCAGCACCAACACACTAACAAGTTTATTATTAAACTATTAAGTATTATTAGAAACTAAAAATACCAAAGCAGATAATTTGATATCTTAGGAGCTGTTAATTTAGAAAACAAATTGTAAATTGCAGACCAAAAAAAACCAAACCTATACTTATTTAAATGTCAATATTAGATTATTTTTCGAAAGACCCCGACAAAAGAGCTCGTTTTATTTTTAGCTTCATTTCAAGTATTTATGCTAAATCAGACCATACCATAAGCAGAGGGTTTTGGGCCTCTACCAAAGCTCTGGAGAAACTCATTGGCATTAAAAACAAAACTGTTTTAGATATTGGCTCCGGCACAGGAGCCTGGTCGGCCAATTTTATCAGAATGGGAGCCCGAAAAGTATCCGGTGTAGATTTTGTTGAAAAGATGGTGTTACAAGCTAAAAAGAAACATCCCGACATTGACTTCACCACTGGTAATGGAGAAGATTTGAGCCATTTTGATGACAACAGCTTCGATATTGTAACGGCATCGTATGTGTTGCACGGCATGAAAATAGAGAAAAGAGAAAAGATGTTGCTAGAGATGAAGCGTATTTCGAAGAAACATGTGGTGGTTCACGATTTTATTGGGAAAACACCTGCGTTTGTACGTTTCCTGGAGTTTATGGAACAAAGTGATTATATTTTCTTTAAAAAGAACTTTGATGCCGAGATGGAAAAGCACTTTATAAATACCACAAAAACCGCCACACGATACGGTAGCGGTTTGTATATTGGTGAAAAAGAATAAGGTTTATCCTATTCGTATATCTTTGCCAGTTCTTTAACCAGTATATTAATAAAGTTCTCCAAAGGTCCTTTGGCCATCATGGCTAACATAGGATTCATATCGGCATTAAGAATAATATTGACATCACAGCTTTTGTCTCCTGTTGCCTTAATATAATTATTCAAATCGTAATAAAAAGGATTATTTCCGGTAGCAACCATCTGAACCAAAGTATGTTCTTCGTTTTTCCCCTGCTTCATATTTAAGGTAGCCATACCCTGAATGGTAAATTTACAAGTATCCTTAGTGGAACTCCAATTAGAAACCTTTTCGGGCATTAATTCTTCGAGATTATTAAAATCATTAAGGAAATTATACACCTCTTCGGCTGAGGCATTTACAGTTTGTGTTTTACTTTCTAGTTTCTTCATCTTTTTGGTATTAACTTAAAATTATTTCTTCCAGTTGGCCGGATCTTTTCGCCATTTCTTCAACTCTGTAAAGTTGGTGTTTGGCAATAAATCATTGGTCTTGGCATAGTCTAATAAAGCATCGTAATCCGATAGGCTGAGCATACGACAATTAGCTTCCTCAAATCTTTTGGCAGCCACATCGAAACCATAATTAAAAATAGCAATCATAGCCTTTACATTACAACCCACTTCGCGCAAAGCATCCACCGCTTTCATACTACTTCCACCGGTTGAAATCAAATCTTCTATCACCACTACGCGCTGACCCGATTCCACTACACCTTCAATCTGATTGGTCAAACCGTGAGCTTTGGCCGAAGAACGAACATAAGCAAAAGGCAAGCCCAGGTCTTGTGCCACCAAAGCACCAATGCCTATACCACCCGTTGCCACACCTACAACCACGTCGATATGCCCCACTTCTTCACGAATCATATTCACAAATTCCTGACGAATATAAGTCCGAATCTTAGGATAAGATAAGATCAAACGGTTATCGCAATATATAGGAGACTTCCATCCCGAAGCCCAATCAAATGGTTTCTCGGGGCTTAGTTTAACCGCCCTGACTTGTAAGAGCGATTTTGCAACATTTTCAGCAACTTCATTATTGTGAGTGATCATAAATATTATTTTGTATTATTCTTTCTTTTTTAATAATAGTTTGCAAAAGTAGAAATTTTATTATCGCAAACGACTTTTATAAAAAATAATGTAAATTTGAGCTGTCTTTAAGGATTAATAAAATAACTGGCTGCTATCGATCCTAAACATAAACGTATGAAATGCGTATGTACATAACAGGCATACAACTTCCATCCTACCGAAATATAAATTGAAAACGCATGAAAAACTACAGTATTTTTTATAATAACAGCTTGATCTTTTTTGGGACCGATTACCAGCAATTACCAAAAGGATATGCTCAAAAGGATTTCACAGAAATACATTTTAATGATATCTCAGTCATCGTAGACAATATAAAAACCTCAGGCGAGATGGGCCATGTATTTGTGTTTTGCACCGATGTAGAAAAAACGTTTATGTTGTTTTCCTCCTACTTTAAAATAATGCAAGCTGCCGGAGGCCTGGTACTAAATGATAAAGATGCCATTTTGATGATTCACCGATTTAACCACTGGGATTTCCCCAAAGGGAAAATTGAAGAGGGTGAAAAAGCTGAGGATGCCGCTATCAGAGAGGTGATGGAAGAAACGGGCATCAAAGAAGTCAGCATCAGCAAAGAGCTTTCCAGGGTTTACCATATTTATAGTTTTTTGGATATCTGGATTTTAAAAGAGACATTCTGGTATTTGATGTTTTCTGAATTTAATGGAATATTAAAGCCTCAGTTCGAAGAAGATATCATAGCTGCCAAATGGGTGCCGCTTGATTTTTTAAGTGAATACATGCAAGATAGCTATCCCGGATTAAGAACTTTAGTACAAGAAAATATGCTTTTACGATAATTTATAGCCCTGGATTGAAAGTTTTATTCTATTTTGCAACAAAATAATGATATGTCTCAAATAATACTCGCTTTATTTTACCTGATAGTACCTGCTTTGATATTGTATTTTTGCAAAAAATCATCCCTTGTCAGGAAAATAGGATCGATTGTAGTGGCTTATGGCATTGGCTTACTACTGGGCCTTAGTGGTTATCTGCCCGAAGGAAGTGCCAAAATACAAGACCTTATCATCAGCGGAAGTATCCCTATAGCCATCCCTCTTTTATTATTCCCTACCCGTATTAAAGATTGGTTTAATCTGGCAGGGCCAACTTTTAAAGCACTTATCGTTGGATTAATAAGTGTTGTTATCACGGTTTTTATTGGTTATTTTCTGTTTAAACCCGAAGATTCTGAGAACTTCTGGAAAGTAGGCGCCCTGCTCATTGGCGTATACTCGGGTGGTACACCCAACCTGGCTTCGCTACAAGCCATGCTGGATGTAAAACCCGAAACATATATTGCCATCCATTCCTACGATATGGTTTTTAGCACTTTATACTTTTTGTTTTTAATCACCATTGGACATAAGTTTTTCCTCTCATTTTTATCTCCTTTTAAAGCTATCGACTCCAAGACAGAAACAAATACCGAAGAGCTGGGAGTGTTTGATAAGATATTCAATAAGGAATCGGCTTTCCCTCTCCTCAAAGTTTTTGGTCTGGCCTTGCTGATATTAGGCATCTCTGCCGGATTAGCCAGTTTATTCCCGGCATCCTCGTTTATGGTGGTTGTGATTTTATCTTTGAGTACCTTATCTTTAGCAGCTTCGCTTATTCCCGGCGTGAACCGCATTGAAGTCTCTTTTGATTTAGGGATGTATTTTATACTGGTTTTTAGTGTGGCCGTAGCCAGCATGATCAACCTGGAAGAACTGGTAAAAGCCTCATCCGATTTGGTATTCTACCCTGCTTTCGTCATTTTTGGATCGCTGCTGTTACAAGCTATCATTAGCAAATTCACCAAGACAGATGCCGATACCTTAATGATCACCTCCACAGCACTTATTTGTAGCCCACCCTTTGTTCCTGTGGTATGCAGCGCTATCAATAACAGAAACATCCTGGTTCCCGGTATCACCGTTGGTATTATTGGCTATGCCATAGGAAATTATCTGGGCTTTTTTATTGGAGAGATTTTGAAATTTCTGTGATAGTTTGAATTTGTCATTAAAACCCTACCAACAAACCTATAGCACCTGCTAAAAGCCCCACAGCCACATTTATGGCTTTCATGGTAAAGAAACTTCTACGGCTCTCAGCCAAAAGAGGCAAAGCCCCATGACCATCCTGTACTATAGAGCTGGCAAGCAAAATGCTAAAGGGAATCAGTCCCTGAAAGAACATGATGACAAATATCAAATGTGGCCCCGATTCGGGAATGATACCTATGGCAACAGCTAATAGCAACACCATCCAGATATTTTCACTGATCCAGGTATTCACCTCGTAAAACTGTCCCAAAACAGCCACCAATAACATGGCAAAGAAAGTCCAGCCAAATATTTTAATGAAATGTTTTTTTATCACATGCCCCCAAAGATGGTCCTCTAAAAAATGATCGCTGGACTTTAAGAAAATATACATAGCCAGAGATATCACTACAATATAGGTTATCTTTACCCAGTTAATATGATGTCCACTCTGATTTTGAGGTTGTGCACCCGTTAGTGTGGCAATATCAAAATGTTCGTGATGAAAAACACCGGTGAGTAATCCAAATAAAAACAATAATAAACCACCTATCAGTAAGGCTCTGGTGAATGTGATATGCTTTAAATTATTAATGATAGAAATGGGCTTCACCACTTCGGATTCTGCTTCATGCTCATGAATCACCAAATGTCCGGGCTGCACACAAAAAAACTCAAAACGTTTTCCAAAATACATTAAAAACAAACCCACAGCTACTGCAATAAAAAATATAATCGCATTTAATACCAATGCATATTCCGGTATGAGCGAAAACATCACAAAGGCTTCGTCGCCCGAGGTGGCTATCATGGCAGTAACCAAAGCCGAAAACCTGATGATTTCGTGTGCATAAAGCGACACAATGGTATAAGCCCCCAAACAACCGGGAATCAATCCCATTACCGCTGCTAAGAGGATTTGCAGAAAAGGAGATTTTTTTAGCCTGTATGCCCAATCGCCTTTACTTTTAACATTTAAAAATTCTATCACCATCATCATCACCATCACAAAAGTGGTGATCATAATAGTTTGACTAATAATCTTATGTAAATCTATACTTTCGATCATTCTAAAAGAATTTCCATATCAAATAAAAGATTGTAAACAAAAATAGTGAAATCATTCCAATCCAGGCATAAATAATAAGCCATTTAGCCGGTTTATCTTTAAATACAGCAGAGGTGACAACCTTATAATTTAATAATGCCAATACAGGAGCTGTAACAAAAGAAATAGTAGTCGCCAAATCTACCATGAATCTCATGCTTCTGCCAAACAATAAAAGCAAAACCAATGTGCCTACAACTGTAATGATAATCCAAAAATTATAAGCGTATTTGTTTAATCGCTTATGATGATTCCTGAAGAACTTCTCGGCAGTAGATAATAATACCCTGGGATAAGCATCCAGAACAGTTATAGTTGTTGATAACATGGTCATTAGTGCTGCAAATCCAATAATCCAATAGGCCCAGGAACCCAGGCTTTGGGTGTACATATTAATCAGCTGACTCGAAAACTTCAAACCACTACTCGAGAAAGCTTCATCACTCCCATACATCACAAAAGCCCCTAAAGCTAAGAAGCCTACGGCCAGTATTGCCGTTCCAATATATCCGATATTAAAATCTCTTAAGCTCTCTTTTAATAATACCTTTTCTTTCTGATTCTTTTGGTTTTCTTCGGTCCAGGTAGAATGCCATACCGATACATCCAGAGGTGCCGGCATCCATCCTATAAAAGCAATTAAGAAAGCAACATCGGCAGCCGAATGCCAATCGAAAACCTGAGTACCAGACAGTTCCGGTTTAAACGCCAAAGACACAGCTACAATCGTACTCAAAGCCAAAGCCACAATAATAAACTTGATCACCGTCTCAAACAAAGCAAACTGCCCCATCATCAACACCAACATCACTACCACCAGGATAATAACCGTTAAAAGATAGATATCGGTATTTACACCTAATAAACTACCCAATAAACCGGCTGTCACCAGACTCACGGCTCCGGTAATAGCGAACATGGTAGAAACCGTTAACAAGCCATATAACACCAAGGCCCATTTCCCAATCTTATGGTAACCATCAACTAAAGACTTACCGGTACTATTGGCATAACGGGGTGCAAATTCAAAAAAGGGATACTTTAAGACATTAGCTATGACTAATACCCAAAGTAAATCGAAACCATAGCCGGCACCGGCTCTTGTACTCTGTACCAGGTGCGATACACCTACAGCAGCTCCGGCATATAACAAACCCGGACCTAAGCTTTTAAAGATCTTTGATATATTCATACATTCATCATTCGGTTAAATTCAACAATTTGCCCGCCCGGGCACATCATTATCCGAACAAAATTAATTATATTCTAAGAATAAACACTATAAGACTTGTCTTTTTTAGTACTTTTGCCGCTCACACAAATTTTTTTAAACAATGAAACATTTATTTATTCTATTAACCTTTACCATCTTGGGTTTTTTCCAATTACAAGCTCAGGAGGATATGGTAAAAGATACTGCAGATTATCCCTATTGGATTGAAATGATGCAAGATCACGATGCAAATTTCTACGATGTACAAAAAGCCTTTAATACTTATTGGGAAGGTAAAACACCGGGTAAGAGTTCCGGATGGAAAGTTTTTAAGCGCTGGGAGTATGATATGCAATTTAAAATTGATGAAAAAGGTAATCGTTTGTCTAACGATTATTGTTATAGAAACGTGATGAATTTCAAATCTCAGAAAGGTGTTAATTCTACGGCTGAGTGGACCAATA
>Ga0256827_10000879_pt1 | contig 18941 bp, 15 predicted proteins | sample CV84metaG_FD_185977 | JGI IMG/M metagenome (GOLD analysis project Ga0256827, IMG submission 185977) | Hydrothermal vent microbial communities from East Pacific Rise, Pacific Ocean - CV84 | ecosystem: Environmental > Aquatic > Marine > Hydrothermal vents | place: Pacific Ocean: East Pacific Rise... | reverse complement strand
GATTTCGACAATCCTTCAACAAAAATATCGTTACTTAAAAATGTGCTTTTAATCTTATCAATATCGAAACCAAGACGCATTAAAACCAACTCAACATAAGCTTTTAAATGGAAAAAATCAGCTTCGTTTTTATCCGATTTCCAATGCTCATCGTCGTGATAACCAGAAAGCACAAGCGATAAATGTTTTTCTTCGTAAAACTTGTCGATAGGGTTATTTCCTTCGGCAGTTTTTAGTTTATATGTGTTTCCAAACTCAAATAATTTGATGTCTGAATTTTTACGGTTTGAATTATAAATAACCGCCTCTAACGCACCAAATAACAATGTTTGACGCATTGCATTTAAGTCTTGACTTAGCGGGTTTAATATTTTTACTGTATCATCTTCTTTGTACGATTCTTTGTTTTTGTAATAACCGGCTTTTGTAAGCGAGTTTGCCATCATTTCGCTAAAACCGTTACTACTTAACATATCAGAAATTAAATTCTGTATTTTTTCTTTATCAGGTTTTTGAACATACGATAGTGTAGAATTTACCTTTTCGGCAATTTTTACATTATTATATCCATAAACTCTTAATATTTCTTCAATTACATCAGCCTCGCGAGTTACATCAACACGATAAGTAGGAATTTTTAATTTAAGCTCCTCATCGGTTTGCTCCACAATTTTAATTTCTAAGGACTCTAAAATTTTAACAACTTGCTCTTTTGGAATTTCTTCGCCAATTAAACGAGTAATATTTTTAAAACTAACTGTTACATCAAAAGGCTCAATCTTTTCAGGATAAATATCAACAATATCAGACGAAATTTTACCACCTGCAAGCTCCTTAATTAAAAGTGCTGCACGTTTTAGCGGATAAATTGTATAATTTGGGTCTGTTCCACGTTCAAAACGGAACGAGCTATCGGTGTTTAATCCGTGACGTTTTGCGGTTTTACGCACAAAAACTGAATCGAAATATGCACTCTCTAAGAAAATATTTTTTGTTGTATCGCTTACGCCTGAATCTGCACCGCCAAATACACCTGCAATACACATTGGCTCGTTATCATTACAAATCATTAGGTCGTTTGCCGATAATTCTCGCTCTTCATCATCAAGAGTTTTGAATTTTGTTTTTTCGGCAACAGTGTTTACTACAACTTTTTTGCTTGTAATTTTATCGGTATCGAAAGCGTGTAATGGCTGACCTGTTTCGTGCAATACATAATTTGTAATATCAACAATATTATTTATCGGATTTAAACCGATTGCTTTTAATCTGTTCTGTAACCACTCAGGCGATTCTTTTATTTCAATATCAGTAATTGAAACTCCTGAATAACGTTTACAAGCCTCAGCTTTTGCTATATCAACAGTTATTTCTAAGTCGTGATTATCAACTTTAAAATCGTCAACCGAAGGAATATTTAATTTAAAATCTTCGCCACGCGATTTAAAATAAGCAGCTAAATCTCTTGCACAACCATAATGCGATGCACCATCAACACGGTTTGGTGTTAAATCTACTTCAAAAACTGTATCGTTTTCAATATTATAATATTCGGCTGCTTGCGTTCCAATTTTAGCATCTTGTGGTAATTCAATAATTCCGTCGTGCGATGTACCAACTCCTATTTCGTCTTCGGCACAAATCATACCTTCTGAAACACTACCACGAATTTTCGATTTCTTAATTTTAAATTCGTTATCGCCATCATATAAAACTGTGCCAACAGTTGCCACAACAACCTTTTGACCTGCTGCTACATTTGGTGCTCCGCAAACTATATCGAGTAAACGCTCGCCACCAACATCGACAGTTGTAACGCTTAGTTTATCAGCATTTGGGTGCTTTTCGCAAGTCTTAACCTCACCAATTACCAAACCTTTAAGTCCACCTTTTACAGATTCACGCTCTTCAATCCCTCCAATTTCAAGACCTAAATCGGTTAAAATTTCAGCCAATTTAATTGGTTCTAAATCAATGTTTACAAAATCTTTTAGCCAGCTATATGATATGTTCATAATCGAATTTTTTAATAATCTGCAAAGATATATATTTGTTTATAGTTATTGAAGTTTTATGTATTGAAAGTATAATCATATATTCAAATAAAAAAATAACAACATAAAATTTCAATTTTATCAATGTTTAATGATATTGTTGTTCAAGTTAAACAAAACCTATATTTTAGCCACAATTAAAAATATGTAAATGCAAAAAAACGAATACTATAAAAGCCGAATTACTGAATTAGAAATTGAAAAAGGAAACTCAAAAAAGAAAAGTAACATATACTCAGTTACTCGTTTAGTTGTTTTTATAATCTTGGTTATACTAAACATTTACGTATTTAGCTATATCTTTTTAGTTGGATTAGTGTTGCTACCTATTTCAATAATATTGTTTGGTTTGCTAATTAAATATCATAACAAAAAAGAAGAAGAGCTTAATAAATTTACTCAACTTATTGATATCTATAAAAATGAAATTCGTGATACAAAATCAGAAAATATTTTTGGAAACGGCTCTCAATATATCGACCACAAACATTTATATACTTCAGATTTAGATGTATTTGGCAAATTCAGTCTTTACAATTTAATAAACAGAACCGTAACCAAGAACGGAAGCAATATTTTAGCAAAATGGCTAAAACAAAGCTCAACAAAAAATAAAATTACACAAAGACAAGAAACAGTAAAAGAGCTAGCTGAAAAAACACATTTTAAGGAAGAATTTTTACGAACATTTTTTTATTCGAAAAAAAAAGGTGGTAAAAGCAAAAGCGATTTAAAAGAATGGATAAAAAACTTCGAACCATATTTTATAAACAAAAAAGTGCTTATAATTTATTCGTGGATTTCGCCAATAATAATTCTTTTAAGTTTTGCTATTGGGTATATAATTCCGCTAGCTTGGGTGTTTACGTTCATATTTATTTCAGCAAATTTTATTGTGTTAACCGGACAACAAATAAAAGTAAATAAAATTGATATTCATTTAAGTAAACAAGCTGATATTTTTAAACGATATTCAAAACTTGTAAGTTTAATAAAAAATGAAGATTTCAAATCTGATTTAGCTAACAGATTAAAAACAGAACTAATTGGCAAATACAATCCTGAAAATGAATTTAAAAAAATGGCATTTATCTCTAAACGATTCGATAACCGAACAAATATTTTTTATCGGTTATTGATTTTGCCTATATTTATGAGCGACATTCATATGTCGGTTAGTGCCGAAAAATGGTTTATCGAAAATAAGAAACATATAAATAATTGGCTCGAAATTATTGGCGAATTTGATGCTTTATTATCGTTAAGCATTTTACATTTTAACAATAGCGATTGGATTTTCCCTAAAATTATTGATGCCGATTTTCTTATTGACGGAAAAGAACTCGCACACCCGTTAATACCAAAAAAGACAAGTGTATCAAACAATTACAGCATTTCAGGTAAAGCAAAAGCTGATATTATTACAGGTTCGAATATGGCAGGAAAAAGTACTTTTTTGCGAACCGTTGCCGTAAATATGATTTTGGCTTACGCAGGAGCACCTGTAAATGCACAAAGTTTTAAATTATCGCAAATAAAAATACTTACATATTTTAGAATTCACGATTCGCTTGAAGAAAGTACTTCGTCGTTTTACGCCGAACTTAAACGAATTAGAGACATTTTAAACATTATAAAAACTGATAACAATTGCCTTTTACTTTTAGACGAACTTTTACGAGGCACAAACACAACCGATAGAAATTTAGGAAGTGTGGCTATAATTAAGCAGTTTTTGAAATATAATACAGTTGGCATTGTTGCAACTCACGACCTTAGTATTGCCGATATGATTGAACAGTTTCCTAAACAAATCAGAAATTTTAATTTTGATGTAAATGTAAAAGATAACGAATTATTTTTCGATTACAAACTAAAAGAAGGTGTTTGTAGCAGCTTTAATGCTACGCTTTTAATGAAAAAAATTGGTATTGATATTTAAAGTCTAGTTAATTTCCCCGTAAAAAACTTTTGATAATTTTCCATTAAGTTTTTTAGCTTTTTGTAGCTTTTTTGTTCGACTCATTCTATTTGCATAATACCTTACATCTTTTAATTTTTGGTAATATTTAGGAGGTGTTAAACTATTATCATCAAAAATCGCAAAAGTTCCCATTGCCGAATATGCTGCTGATAATCCGGGATTTGAAATACTGTAAGCTCCCGCCAAACCATAATATACTGATGACATATACGAATCATCGTCTCCTAACCTATAAATTTTATATACTGAATCTATTACAGGTGTACATTTTTCTTTTAATTGTAATGATAATAAATTTGTTGTATCCAAATTATTTGAATTATTAACCCGATTAATAAAATATTTAATATCGTTATTTAAAATTACAACCCGTTTATTTAAATATTTAACTCGTAAACTATCTATATTTTGTGAATATAATATTTCATTAAATACAAAGAAAAAAATAATTAATGATACCCTCATAATATTTTGATTTACAATAAAAATTACAAATTTCATACCAAAAAAAGCCACTCCAAAACCTGAAGTGACTCTCTTAACTATTACTAACCTTATATTTTGATTTTATTTAAAACTTATTGTTAAATCTCTTATTTCTGAAGGATTATAAGGAGTTAAGTTACCAATATACGATTCAAGAGTACTATAATCTCCGCTTGGAGCCATACCTCCTTGAACAAATCCATTACCATAAAAATACCCCGGAGCATCAGTGTTAAATAAATAATTATCAATATCATCTTGCTCATAACCCAAGACAACTAATTGGTCGTTAAAAACAGTATGTATTGAGTTTGTTACTAATAACTCAGTTCTATCAGTCGAATTTAAATTATTTCGAGGCAATCCAACTTCAGCTACAGCTATATCAGTAACGTCATTAGCCGATGCAACAAAAGCCCAATCATATCCTGTTGCAGTACTATCAAAAAAGAATGCATTTGGATGATTAGAATTACCATAAACATTTACAATATCTCCCACTTTACCTGCAAACATTTTTAATGAATTCATATACCATTTATCATTATTAGGATTTGGGAAAGCATCAAGCTCAACTACCATTTGTTTATTATAACCATTTTCACCTGTTTCACTATATGCAATTTTAAATATTGTATTTGGAGAGTCAACATTTTCAGTTCTATTTAAATTATATGGTTTAATTATTGCAATTCCTTTTATTGGTTGTCTATTCCAAAACATCTGCAACGCAAGTCCTTCATCAGCATTTGTTGACGAACCGACATCTGATATTGTCATTTGAAACTCCCAACTTTCACCATCAAATGTTGTATTTTCAATAACATCTAAGTGTTTTGCTCGACTATCTTCATCACTTGTATATGTGAGCGACATAGGTTCGTTGATATTATTGACAGAGATACTCGTTATTATCGCATTAACAATTTCGGAAGCACTTTCACCTACAGCTATGAATGTTCTCAAGTTCTCATAAATTTCATTACCATTTAAAGTATCGCCATATGTAGTGCTTAAATTCTTAGTCTTACCTACATTACTTATAGCATCAGGAATATCAACTCCCCAATTCGCCGGCAAAATACTTTCATTTGTTACTTCTGCTTCATTTTTCTCTTTTGTACAAGAAATAAAAAAAACTAAAGCTAACAAAGCCAATACAAGTAAAAAATTTAACTTATTCATTTATAATTTATTATTCTTTCAATTATAATACACTTATTAAAATAAATACCCCCACATATAAATTTATTATTTTATATTTTTCTTATTATTGCTTATGTTTAAGTACCTTTGAGTTTCTAATTATTTTAAATTATATGGATAAAAACAATAATAATATTAGAGTAAAAAAGAACTCCGGAGAAATGGTACTTTTTGATACACAAAAGCTTAAGAGTGCACTATATCGTTCTGGAGCGAGAAAAGATGAAATAAATTGTATAATATCAGAAATATTAAAAAAATTATATGATGGCATTACAACAAAAAGAATTTATCAAATTGCTTATTCTATTTTACGCAAAAAATCGCATAATGTAGCTGGTCGTTTCCGTTTAAAAAAAGCAGTTTTAGATTTAGGACCATCTGGTTATCCTTTCGAAAAATTTGTTGGACGTTTGTTATCATACAAAGGTTATGATGTAGAAGTTAGTAAAATAATTCAAGGAAATTGTGTTACTCACGAGGTTGATGTTATTGCAAAAAATGAAACCGAACATATATACATTGAATGTAAATTCCATAGAGATCGAAAAAAAAATGACGTTAAAATTCCGATGTATATAAAGTCTAGATTTGATGATATTAGAAATAATTTAAAGAAATTAGATGAAAATAAAAATATCGATATAAAAGGAATGTTAATAACAAACACTAGATTTTCAACTGATGCTGAAAATTTTGGTAATTGTTCAGGTTTAACTCTCATTGGTTGGGACTATCCTAAACAAGGAAATTTACGAGATTGGATTGACCAATCGGGCTACCACCCTATTACAAGCTTATCTACACTAGCAAAAAAGCATCAGCAAAAACTACTTGAAAAAGATATTATTTTATGTAGAGAAATTGAACCAAATATTAATATTTTAGAAGAAGTAGGTGTTAAACATAAAGATTTAAAAAAAATTATTAGAGAAGCTAATGAGGTAATGATATACAACCAACAATAATAGACTAAGTTCGATTAATAGTAATACCAACCTAAGTTTGTAAAATATACTATTATGCCGATAGATAATCCAAATGACTATAAAAAACGAAATGAATTTATAGGCAATTTTGATTACTAATCGGTATAATTCATGTTCTTCTTCAAATTTTCTCTGATTATCCCAACCTTGCCTACCGGCAAGCAGGTAGGCATTCATAAAGCTGACCGTATATAAACTAATTATACAAATATGTGAGCAAAATATTAATCAAATTCAGATTAATAATAATTTGCCTTACAATTTTTTTTTATTTTTATGATAATTTCTACAATATTACAAGAACTTAAATATATCAAATAAAGTATATTACTGTTATCCCTAACAACTTTATACGAGTTGTTATTATTTTATCCTTTTCTATAATTTATGGTTCATTATGTATTTCCCCATCTAGTTCAATTACAAATTTAATTTGATAAAAGTAGAAATCTGCTATAAAAATATCTATTTAGTGTTATCTTCTAAATTTCAAGTTAATATTTATCGATTTCGTATTTTTTAACTTAATACTTTTTTTGTTTCATTTATTCTTTTACGTAACTCTCGTACTTTGACATAAATTAGCGGTAATACTCCATAAAACATTTTAATATTAGTTGTTTTGTTTTTCATGAAGTTTTTGTACGTGAGTTATGTTTGAAACGTTTCATAACCTCAACTCTGCCCCGTCTACTACTCTGGAGAAGAAATCACTTTTATTTAAGTATAACTACTTCACTATTTAAACAAAATATAAATACACTCAACATTTCAGTTTAAGTATAATATTTAATAATTTTGCGTAATTAAGTACTTATTTAAACTTAGAAATAAAATGTCAAGAATTGTAACTATTTCAGAAGCAGCTCATATTGCCTTACACGGTATGATTTTAGTATCACAATCTGATGGATTGATTAATGTAATTAAAATATCAGAGAAAACAGATAGTTCAAAGCATCATGTTGCAAAAATATTCCAGCGTCTTGTAAAAGAAGGAATGGTTACATCACAAAGGGGACCCAATGGCGGTTTTAAACTTAATAAAAAACCTGAAGATATTACATTCCTTGATATTTACGAAGTTATTGAAGGCGAAATAACTACACAAGAATGCCCTCTTGAGAAACCCATATGTCCTTTCAAAAGATGTATAATGAATGGTATCACCCAAAGACTTACAAAAGAGTTTAAACAATATTTAAGCGAGCAAACTCTTGCAGAATATAAAGATTATTAAACTACTCAAAAAATGAAGATTGGTTTATTTTTTGGTTCATATAATCCTATTCATATAGGACATTTAGCTATTGCCAATTATTTTATTGAATACACAAATTTAGATAAACTTTGGTTTGTCATTAGTCCTCAAAGCCCATTTAAAGCCAAACAAACTTTACTTTCAGAAACACAGCGGTACAATATGGTATACACTGCTATTGAAGATGATAGCCGTTTTAAAGCTTGTAATATAGAATTTCATCTACCCAAACCTTCATTTACTATTGATACACTTGCATATTTAACCGAAAAATATCCTAAATACGATTTTTCAATAATAATGGGAGCCGATAATATTATAAATTTCCATAAATGGAAAAATTATGATATCATAGCAAAAAACCACGAAATATATGTCTACAAACGCCCAGGTATAGATTTATCATTATACAAAAATAGCAAAAAGATCCATATTGTTGACGCACCGCAAATTGAAATTTCAGCAAGTTTTATCCGTAAAGCTATTTCTGAGAAAAAAGATATTCGATATTTTTTACATAAAGATGTTTGGAAATATATTGATGAAATGAATTTATACAAATAACCTAAAATCTTCTTTTGGCTGTTCGGTTCTAAACAAAACTATACCAAAATAAAATAAATCAATAGTAACTCTAACTTTTGAGTTTGCTTTTATTTCGTTCCAAGCACTCAACATATCTTTGTTCCAATATATATCATCAAAAATTAATATAGATTTTTCTGTAATTTTCAGCAATAGCATATCAAAATATCGTAGAGTAGCCTCTTTAGTATGATTACCATCAATATAAGCACAGCCTACTGTTTCTATTTTTTCTAATATTTTAGGTAATCTATAATCAAAATTATCATTATACGATTTTATATTTTTTTTCTCTAATAAGTTAAAATATGAATTTGCAATTTTTAAAATTTGTTTATCCCCTTCAATAGTATACACAGGTATTTTACATGATATATTGGACAAATACAAAGTTGAAATACCTAAAGAAGTACCTAATTCAATAATATTTTGCGGTTGAAAATAATTAACTATTCGAAATAATAATTTTGCTTCTTTTTCTGAAATAACAGATGTTTTGGCAACTTTACTAATAATACGTTTATTTGTTTTATATATTTTGGAGCCTGCACCTAAATCTGTTATATAAATAATTCTATTATCATTTAATAATTTCTGCCGTACAGCTTCTATTTCTTCGAAACAATAGAACTCGCCATTATTAAGTAAAATATTATTAATAAAACTAAAAACGAAAGGCGAATGCACATCATGTCCTTTATGTTTTGATATAAAATAATGTTTAATATATTGAAAAATAGTAAACATTATTTAACTATAGTTTTTAATTTCCATCTACCGGTTGAATAATAAATAAGCGACAATGTCATTCCTATAGCCCAAGCTATTGGCATTGACCACCATACTCCAATTTCGCCCCACTCTACACCAAAATAATATGCTGAAGGAATACGTACAACCCAAAGTGCAATTAATGTAATAAACATTGGTATTACAGTATCACCAGCTCCTCGCATAACCGCATTTGAAGTAAACATTATTGCAAATAAAATGTAAAATGAACTTACAATTACTAAATACTCATGGCCTATTCTAACAACTTCTCTATCATCAATAAACATATTCATCATAGATTCTCCAAATAATACAATTATAAAAGTTATTATTATCGATAAAATAGATGTCATTATTAAAGTTGAAACAAAACCCTTTTTTACCCTATCGAATCTTTGTGCACCTATATTCTGCCCCACAAAAGTTGAGAGAGCATTTGAAAACATCATTGCCGGTAAAGTTGCTAAAGAGTCTATTCTAAGAGCCGCAGAATATGCTGCGATAACTGTTGTTCCAAATTTATTTACAATTGCATAAATTGCCATCATTCCTAAAGAAACAATAAGCATTTGAAAACCTGAGGGTAAACCTATCTTTAAACTTTTAAAAAATATTTCTTTATCGAATTTAATATTAAATATTCTATAACTAAGTAATTTATTATATTTTCCAACCCAAATTACTGCTGTTATAAATGCACCACCTTGTGCAATAATTGTTGCATAAGCAACACCTTCAATACCTGTTTTAAAAACTACAACAAATAATAAGTCTAATAAAATATTAGCTATAGTAGCAATAATTAAAAAATAAAGTGGTGTTTTTGAATCGCCTACACCTCGTAAAATTGCGGAAATTCCTTGAAACCCGAAAAAAGCAGGCAATCCCATAAAATATATTTGCAAATAATTTGATGCAGCAGGTAAAACATCAGCAGGTAATTTAATCAAAATAAATATTTCTTCACTAAAAACACTTCCAATAACACCAAATAATATAGCCGTTACAAATAGAACTATATTTATTGTATCAACAGCTTTACGAATGTTTTCGTACTGTTTTGCACCAAAATATTGCGAAATTAATATTGTTGAACCAATAGCAACTCCAATTATTAACGACATCAATAAGAATATAATTGGAAACGAGGCTCCAACTGCAGCAAGTGCCTGCTTTCCAAGATAATTACCTACAATAACACTATCTATTATATTATATAATTGCTGAAATACATTTCCCAATAACATTGGTAATGCAAACTTCAATATTAATTTATACTCTTTACCTTTTGTGAGGTCTTTCATTATTACAAAAGTATATAGTGTAAGTCAAAAAACTATCAATTTTCACAAAAAGAATTTTTTTAAATTTTTATTCCCTTTAAAATATAAACAAATAACTTTATTTTAGATTTATACCACTACATAGTATATATCTACAACATTACTAATCTAAAATTTGATAATTTAATTTAAAAAACAAACTAAAGCTACTTGATATTAACATATATATGTTTATAACTATACAATTTTAGCATAAAAAAATATAGTATATTTGCATTAAATCATTAAATATTATTTATGAATTTCATTACACTTCGTACATTATTAATGTCTTTTTTTGTTATTATTTTTGTTTTTTCTTGCAAAAAAGATGAGAGTAAAGAAGAGAACTCAAATATTCATAATTACACTTTAAGCTCAAATATAACCACAAATATAACACACAATGCCACTATGGAAGATGGCAAAACATATACAATAGATGGCACAATATATGTTGACGGAGTAACATTAACCATAAAACCCGGAGTTACAGTTAAATTTACCAAAAACAGTAGTATTATTTTTGGTGTACATGCCGAAGACAGTAGATTAATTGCAAATGGAACAAGTTCAAAACCAATAACTTTTACATCAGCGGCATACCATCCGGCTGAAGGAGATTGGAATAATATAAAATTTACTTCAGGTACATTAAATAATAGTAGTATGAAATACTGCAATATTATATACGCTGGAGGATTAACTGGCGACAATGCAGCTATTGATATAAGCGATTGCTCTATTACAATAGAAAATTGTAAAATAGAATATTCAGGAAACAGAGGTATTGACTTAGATAATGGCGGTAAATTTAATAGTTTTACAGGAAACACAATTAAAAACTGCACAAACGAAGCTATTTGCCTATACGTTAACAATGTGCATACAATTGGAATAAATAATACAATAATAGACAATTCTATACTTGTAAAAGGAGGAAACTTTGTTCAAGAATTTTCAAAAAAGTGGCGTTACGTTGGTGTACCATATATTATTGAAGATACAGTTAATATTTTCAGTGCTCCAGGAAGTAAACTTATTATTGACGCAGGAAATACAATAAAATTTAAAAAAGGGGCTGTATTTTCTATAGGTACAGGTGCAAAAAGTGGTACTCTTGTAGCAAATGGAACTACCGATTCTGTTATTACTTTTACTTCTGCTGAAACTTATAAAAAAGCAGGAGATTGGTCTGGTTTAATTTTCGACAAAGGTGCTAGTAATGGTTGCATAATAAACAACTGTATTATACAATATGGAGGAAAAAACAATTCAGGGCACTCAGACATATCATTTAACGAAACTCACGGAAACGTAACTATTTCAAACACTTACATAGCAAATGCAAAAGGTTATGGCATTTACATAGATAGTTTATCAACTCCTATTTTATCAAATAACACTTTTGGTTACAACCCTTACGGAGAACTTTTTCAAGAATAATTATACACATTTAGAATAATCCTTAATTATTTAATAAAAAAACATTTTTGTAAATACATTAATCCTCTTTTCTTTTTTAAATAGATATAAAAGAATAATTTTGCACTCTAATATTTCATAAATGAAAAAAGCAATTTTAATTATCCTTGATGGTTGGGGGATTGGTAACAAAACCAAATCTGATGTAATTTTTAACGGAAACACTCCTTTTATTGATAGTTTATATAATAACTATCCAAACTCTCAGCTACGTACTGATGGTTTAAATGTTGGTTTACCCGAAGGACAAATGGGAAACTCGGAAGTTGGACACCTAAATATTGGTGCAGGAAGAGTACTGTACCAAGACCTTGTAAAAATTAATAAAGCTATTGAAGACAACTCTATTTCTGAAATAAAAGAAATTAAAGATGCATATTCTTACGCCAAAAAAAATAACAAAAAATTACACCTTATAGGATTAGTTTCCGAAGGTGGCGTACACTCTTCAATGGAACATTTGTTTAAACTTTGCGATATTGCAAAAGATTATAATCTTAATGATGTATTTATCCATGCTATTACCGATGGTAGAGATACCGACCCAAAAAGTGGAGTTAGTTTTATCGAAAAATTGCAGAATCATCTAAAAAATTCGGCAGGAAAAATTGCAAGTGTTGTTGGCAGATATTACGCAATGGATAGAGATAGCCGTTGGGAAAGAATTAAAATTGCTTACGATTTATACACATCGGCAAAAGGCGAAAAAACTGATAATATTATTGATACAATAAAAGAATCGTACAATAAAGACGTTACCGATGAATTTTTAATGCCAATAGTAAATACTCAAGCTGAAACTAAAATAGAAGCTGACGATGTAGTTATTTGCTTTAATTTTAGAACCGACCGTTTGCGCGAACTCACAACAGTATTCACTCAAAAAGACATGCCGGAACAAGGTATGAAAACTATACCTTTAAAATATTACACAATGACTGAATATAACGCTCAATTTAAGGGTATAAATGTATTATTCAGAAAAGATAATGTTAAAAATACTATTGGCGAAGTAGTTTCTAACAAAGGATTAAACCAACTTAGAATTGCTGAAACCGAAAAATATGCTCACGTTACATTTTTCTTATCAGGAGGACGAGAAGAAGAATTTAAAAATGAAAAACGTATTTTAATACCATCGCCAAAAGTTGCCACTTACGATTTACAGCCTGAAATGAGTGCATTCTTAGTTAGAGATGAATTAGTACGTGAAATTAACGAACAAACTAACGACCTAATAGTAGTAAACTTTGCAAATGGCGATATGGTTGGACATACAGGCGTTTATGAAGCCGTTTTAAAAGCTGTTGAAGTTGTTGATACTTGCATTAATGATGTAATTACTTCCGCACTAAAGAATAATTATCAATCTGTGATAATTGCCGACCACGGAAACAGCGATTTTGAAGTAAACGAAGACGGTAGCCCAAACACACAACACTCATTAAATCCTGTTCCGTTTATATTGGTATCTGAAAAATACAAAAAAGTAGAGAATGGAATTTTAGCCGATGTAGCTCCTACTCTACTTCAAATAATGGAGATAGACCAACCAAAAGATATGACAGGTAAATCGTTAATAAAAGAGTAATGTTAGAAATTGAAGATACTATAATAAGTCTTGATATTTTTGAAAAACAGTTTGTTTGCGATTTATCTGTATGTAACGGAAACTGCTGTATTGAGGGAGACTCCGGAGCACCTTTAAACGATGATGAAATTGATTTTTTGGAAGAAAATTTCCACAAAATAAAGCCTTTTATGACCAAAGAAGGAATAGCCGAAATTGAAGAAAACGGACTTTGGTGGATTGACGAACAAGGCGATAAAGTAACTACACTTTTAAACAATAAAGAGTGTGCTTTTGTAGTTATGGAAGGTAAAGTTGCAAAATGTGCCATTGAAATAGCTCACGAAAATAAAAAAATTGACTTTTTGAAACCTATATCGTGCCATTTATATCCTATAAGATTAACCGAATACAAAAGATTTACCGCAGTTAATTATCATAGTTGGGGTATTTGTAGTTCGGCTGTTAGATATGGAAAACATTTAGGCACTCCGGTTTTTAAATTTTTAAAAACACCTTTAATTCGTAAATTTGGCAAAGATTGGTACAAACAATTAGAAACTGCATACGAATATATTCAAAAAAATAAATGATAATTAACGCTAAAAATATAACAATATTACTGTTGATTATTTCGTTTTCTGCGTTTTCACAAAAAACAAGAAAAAACAAACTACACGATAAATTAATTGGCAAAAAAACCTTTTTTGGTATAGCTTTCAGTCCTACAATACCTACAAATTTTATTCAAAAAAACGATAATCAAAAATTTACAGATTCATCAGAATACCAAGTTAATTTAGCAGCAGGTTATGTTTTTGGTATGGAAATAAGGCACAACTTCAGCAGACGTATTTCAATACAAACGGGCATTAATTTTATTCGCCGTAATTACGACGCTTATGCCATATTAGAGTCGAAAAAAACTATTATAACCGGAATAGATACAACATATATTTCCTCTATGGATACCAGTTCGCAACGACTAAAATTTATTGCTTACGAAGTTCCGATAATAGTTCATGGGTTTGTTCGTCTTAGTAAATATATTTATATGGACATAGGCGGTGGCATAGGTTTTGAGTTTTACCCTTCTGATATATACGCCAACAGATTTTATGGTCAACGTAAATCGTGGGTTATTCCCGGATTACTTTTTAATATTGGCTGGGAGTACCGCAACGATAATATAGGAATAATACATTTTGGAGCTAGTTACAAAATGCATTTTACCGATATTATCCATACTGTTTACACCAATAAATACGGAAGACGTATCGATTATATCGATGCTTCAGGTAATTATTTTGCTATAAATATTAAATATTACTTTTATTCTAAGAGACGTTAACTAATTACCCTACTCAAAACTTTTAAGCCATTTCCTAGCCTTATCAAGATTATCAAACATTTTAATCTCAATAGGAAACATTTTACTTCCCCTGATAATCATATTCATATAATATTTTTTAAAAGCATTACCCGAAATAACTACAGCACCACGTTGTAATCCATGCTTTATTGCCTCCGGTATTATATTTTCTTGAAACCATTTTCTATCTTCGGGAGAAACTACCGACTGTAAACGTGTATCAGCCAAATAATTTACAAAAATATTTTTGCCTTTTGTATATTCAATTAATTTCTCAAAAGCAGCTCTATACTCCTCACTTGGTAGTTTTTTATCCTTCCAATCAATTATTCCTGCTTGTAAATCTGTATCAAAGTACACCTTTGAATATTCATTATCTTGTATTACTGTTATTGCCATAGGTAGTAAATTTTATTTCACTAAAGTTAATAAATTAAATTGAAATACTCTAATAAATAATAAAAGGAAACAATAAAAACCAAACTTATTTTTGAGTAGAAAACCTATAAAAGCGATGTAAATTATTATTCATTTTATAAATTCGACGACTGTACGGATTTTTATCCCCTTTAATTTTTATTTCCTCACCGTCGGAAGTTCCTTTTCTCATAAAATTTGGACCACGTGTACAATAAGGAAACGGACGTTGTAATTGCATAAAAGTTGAATCTTTTATTACCAAATCTTGAAAACTCATACTAGAACCTGTATAATAATTTTCTATAGCAACCATTTGTCCTTTATCGTTTTGCCTATATGTTATTTCTGAAAAATATTTTGCAGTATCTTCATCTAAAAAATTAAACTCTGCTATAAAAATTGGTTTATTCTTATCAATTACAATTGTACTATCAATATTTAAGTCTTTATCTAAAAAAATATTTTTATAATTTTCGGATTTAACATTATCTGTATTTTCACCATAAAAGAAATAAAACTCACAAAAATCAAAGTTATTTACAAATCCTAAAGTAATATCTGTATTTCTTTTCCATTGCTTCAATTCTGCTTTTTTTGCTTTTTTATACTTTCCAACTCGTTTCATTGCATCAATCGATTTTTGATTCTTATGCAACCGAACTAACAAAATACCATTTTTTAAATCTTGAATTTGCCTTTTAGATTCATCATTTACAATCTCCGTAAATGTTTTTGGTTTTGGTATTTTCTTATTATTTAACTCTATACTTACGCCAAGCTGAAAGTTTGTTTTTATATTATTAGATGTTGGTATTAAATAATTAAACTCAAAATTTATTACACGACTTAATCTAAAACCCATACCAACAACAACACTAACTTCTGAACCATATGTATTAATATCAAATTTATCAGAACCGTCTGAATTATAAGATGCTTGCGAATTTATTAAATATGAATATAAACTTCCTACATTAAAATAAACTCCTCTATAAAATTCATACTGAAATTTTAAATCTATATCAACATATCGATTAACAACTTTTAAATAAGGCTTCGGAGAAAATGAACTTCTTATAGAATAATCTGCTGATAAATTTATAAAAAAATTATTTGTTATACTATAATTTCCAAAAAAGCCTATTACAGGTTGCAGCTTTGTTCTAAAATCTAACGAATCATTATTAAACTTAGTAAAATTCAATCCTATATCAGTCCCAAACAAAAATTTCCGTTCTTGCGAGAATCCTAATATTGGTAATAAAACAATCAGTAATATTTGTATATTTTTTTTCAAAAAGATATTTTTTTAACGACAGCTAAATTATAAATTATTCAACAATAGTAAACCATAAATTAACCAAAACACGTTAATTATCTACAAAATCTTCATCTCCAAAAACGGCTAAACCTCCAAGTGCAGTTTCACGATACAAACTAGGCATATCTTTACCTGTTTGTTTCATTGCTCTAGTAACATCATCAAAACTTATAAAATGCTTTCCATCAGAGTACACCGAATACCTAGCTGCATCGAAAGCACGAGCAGCAGCGTGTACATTACGCTCAATACAAGGAATTTGAACCAAACCTTTTATTGGGTCACAAGTTAAACCTAAATGATGTTCTAACCCCATCTCTGCAGCATACTCTATTTGTGAGGGCGAACCTCCAGCAAGTTGTGCTGCAGCAGCTGCAGCCATTGCACAAGCAGTACCTACCTCTCCCTGACAACCAACCTCGGCACCCGATATTGAAGCATTATGTTTTACAATATTACCTACCAATCCGGCTGTAGCTAATGCTCGTACAATTTTATCATCACTAATTTCAAAATGTTCCTGACTCATTTTTAATACTGCCGGTAAAATACCACACGAGCCACAAGTTGGTGCAGTTACAACTACTCCCCCCGATGCATTTTGCTCTGAAACAGCAAGTGCATAAGCAAATAATTTACTTGTAGTTTTAGCATAACCACTTAAAGTCTTCGATTTTGCAAAATATGAAGCCGATTTTCGTTGAAGCTTAAGCCCTCCAGGAATTAATCCCTCATTCTTCAAACCTTCATCAATAGCAGTTTTCATTACATTCCACACTTTTAAAAGATATTTTTTCACATCTTCCCCCTCGGTTTCAAAAACTAATTCCCAAAACAACTTCCCTGTCTTTTTGTAATAAGCTAAAACATCTTGCATATTTCGTTGAGTGTAAATCATTTCAGGCTCTTTACCTTTGTTTTCAGCATCAACAATCTTACCTCCACCAACACTATAAACCAGCCATTTATCAGATTTAACACCCTTATCTGCAACTTCAAACACTAATGCATTTGGATGAAAATCTTTTGACTCTTCCTGCTTCCAAATTATTTTTGTTTTTGCAGGCTTTAACTCATTAATTATTGCAATATCAGTTAAGTGCCCCTTACCTGTTAATGCTAAACTACCATACAATGTTACTTTAAACGATTTTGCTTGCGGATACTTTTGTTTATACTGTTGTGCTGCACGTACCGGGCCCATAGTATGACTACTCGATGGTCCTCGTCCTATTCTAAATATTTCTTTTATCGATTCCATAATATTGCAAATTAACCTTTTTTTTCAGATACTTATTTACTGAACTTACATTTTGATGCAAGATACTGTTTTTGTGCAAAAAATTTGAATACCTTTGCACAAAATATACCAATGTCGAAAAATAATTCAAGATTTTCTCAAAAGAAAAAAGAGCCTAAGAATTTTACAGTTAATGAAGAAAATGAACTGTTAAAGTTTCTATATCAAAATATTGGCAAAAATGCTAAAACAAAAACTCTATTAAAAAATAAACTTATAAAAGTTAATGATAATATTGTAACTCAATACAATCACAAATTAAAACCTAACGATAAGGTTGAAGTTAACTTTGAGAAAATCTCAGACTCAAAAAGTTACCGCGATTTTAGTATCATTTACGAAGATGAGCATATTATTGTAATAGATAAACACGCAGGTTTACTTTCAATTGCATCGGCAAAAGACAATAAAAATACAGCCTACAGACTATTGAGTAATCACGTAAAAATGCAAGACCCTAATAATCTAATTTTTATTGTTCACAGACTTGATAGAGATACCTCTGGTTTAATGATGTTTGCAAAAAGCAAAGAAGTTAAAGAAATACTTCAAAGAAATTGGCACGATTTGGTTACCGAGCGTATTTATATTGCTCTAGTTGAAGGCAAACCTGAGCCTTGGAGTGGCGATATTACTTCGTACCTTTACGAATCGAAAGCACTTATTGTACACTCATCACAAAACCCTGAAAAAGGGCAACTTGCAACCACTCATTACAAAGTTTTAAAAGGTAATAAAGAATATACTCTGCTTAAAGTTTGGCTAGATACAGGTCGTAAAAATCAGATTAGAGTACATTTAAAAGATTTAGG
>Ga0256827_10000878_pt1 | contig 18942 bp, 16 predicted proteins | sample CV84metaG_FD_185977 | JGI IMG/M metagenome (GOLD analysis project Ga0256827, IMG submission 185977) | Hydrothermal vent microbial communities from East Pacific Rise, Pacific Ocean - CV84 | ecosystem: Environmental > Aquatic > Marine > Hydrothermal vents | place: Pacific Ocean: East Pacific Rise... | reverse complement strand
TGAAGTGGCTATTGGTATTTACAATGCTTTTGCTGAGAATAATATTACAATTCCATTCCCTCAGGTTGATTTGCATGTTAAGGAGATTGTTGGGGATAATAGGAAAAATCTACAGTAATAACACTTTAATTGTTTATATTACATCTATGCCATTTTTGATGTTCTGCTATAATTATTTGATTATTAATATACATCAACAAATACTTATCCCATGCTTTATTACCCTCCTTACTCTTAACAGTAAATACAGTAGCCCATATATCTTGATATGAAATTATTGTACTAAGATTTATAATTTTTTTCTTATTAGAATCTTGAAATTCATGAGGAACAATACTATCAATATTTAATCCTTTTTGTGTATGCTTTCCATTTATTAAAATTTCAAGTAATATTTTATGTTGAACTTCACATTTATCCGATAATCCATGAAAATCAACAAATTCCGTTTCTCTTTCAATATATTTTGAAATATAGAAATTATTAACATCTCCTTTAATAACAGAATCAACTATAAAGTCTATGACTTTCATATATTTAATATCATCATTTTGAGAAGATCCTATTAATGGAGATAATAATACTAAAATTACAATAAGAATCTGTTTCTTCATTATTACTTAAAAATTAATCTCAATAACCTTTATTCTTATAAAAAGTATCAATACTTTTTATTTGTAATCTTCTTAATAAACTCTTTATTTCTTCGTTTACTTTCTTCAATAAACTCTCTTATTCTCTGCTCTATTTCAGTCGTCAATTTCTTTTTATCAACAACTAATGTTACTCCGTTAGGCTCTTTAATATATCCCATAATTATTTTCCTTTATAATATTTACTAATTAAAATAAGTGCTTCTTCGGGCTCAACAATCAATTGATTTGAATTCCCAATTTGTTTTGCTCCAAGAGTCTCAATATAATGTTTAATAAGGTTTGTTTTTGCATTAAATGCTATGTAACCATAATTTCCATTATCCCAAGAAAGTTTACAGGCAAATGCAAATAAATTACCTGCTACACCATAATAAACCTTATTTCTACCAATATTAAAATCCGCACTTTCAATCAATTCAATGTAAACAAATCCTTGTTTTACTGAAAGACTGATTAAACCCTGAATAACAGATTTATTATTTTCAATTATTAGTTTATAAACTTCAGATTCACTATTACATTCCGAACGCCAATCAAAATTCCAACCACTTTTTAACTTTGATATGTCTTTTTTATCAATTTTCAGAATTTGTGTATCAAACCTATCTCCTGTAATTCTATTTTCTATAGAATTTGTAAGCTTGTCTATTTCAATATTTATTAATTGCTTTTTCACAGTGTAAAGATACGATTTTTTCGTGATTTAATAAAACCATTTTTCGCTATTAACTACTCCAGAGCCCATTTAAAATATCAACTGAAGCTTGCCAATTGTACTTTCTTATTACAAAATTATAAGCATTATTAGCAATATCATTTCTATTTTTTTCATCATTAAGTAAGCTAATAATATTATCAGCAAACATCTTAGGATCCTTTTTATTTGAAACTAGAATTTCTTTTCCATCTTCAGCTTTCAAAGCCATATTAGCCAAATCGGAAGTGATACTTGGTATTTTCATCGCCATAGCTTCCAACAATTTATTCTGCAAACCTGTTCCTATTTGCATAGGTGCAATAAATACTTTTGATTGAGAATATGCATCTCTAATATCATCCATCCAACCACTAATCTCCACTTTATCAGTTTCTAATTCTTTAACCTTTACACTTGGGGACGATCCTGCTATTAACACTTTAACATTTGGCTTTTCATTCCAAACTAAGGGCATTATTTCATTCACAAGAAATACTGCAGCATCTACATTTGGAGGATAACTCATATTACCCGTAAAAACCAAATCATACTTCTTTTCTGCGACAATTGGCTTAAAGAATTCAGTATCAACACCATTAGGCACAATACTAACTCTTGTCTGAACATTAGAGCTTAATAAATCTTTATCTGCTTGAGTAATAATGGTAAGAAAATCGAAACTATCAATGGAATTTGTTTCGTAATCTAATACTCTTTGATACTCCATTTTAAGAATCTGCTTATAAATACCTGAGGACTTTTCCACTCTTCTTTTCAAACCAGCAGAGAAGGCGTCTTGTAAATCCAAAGTTTTAGGTTTATCAAAATGCTTTAGGTATTCTGCAACTCTAATCAACTGACCATAAATATGATCAGGATTTATCTCTTCTACTAAGTTATTTACTTTCTGAGCTATCTCTCTATTATAAAAATACCCAATTTGCAAAGGACTTGAACCAAATAAAGAAGAAACAAGTCCTTTAGCAATACTCACTTTACTATTGTAAAATAAATGAACTTGCTTACAGTATTTACTAAGCTCTTTTTGAGCAATCCTATTATCTTTCTTATCGCTAATAGCAACTAAATAAATATCATTATCTTTTGATAAATACTTAATTTGATGATACATACGAAGCTTATCTCCTTTATCAAGGGGCCAAGGTACTCGCGACGACATCACCAATAATTTCATTATCTTACAATTAAATTTATTCAGGCAAATATACAGAAATATATGCCCATTTACTTTCCTATTTTAAAGCATAAAAAAAAGCTGTAAACAAAGTAAACAGCTTTTCTTAAAAAAATCTTATAATAATTATTTTTGCTGTGCCATTTGTGTAGGCTCACCTGCTGGGTTTACAGCATCTTTATTTAGCTTCAAACGAGCTTGCCCTTCTACTTCAATAGTAATTGTTGCATCAGCAATCTCTAATACTTTACCATGAATTCCTCCAATAGTTACTATCTTATCGCCTTTCTTCAAGCCTTCACGAAACTGTTTAGTTTCTTTTGCTTTCTTTTGTTGAGGACGGATAAAAAAGAAGTAAAAAACTCCAATTAATAAAACCATCATTATTAGTCCTGAATAAGGACTTTGCTCTCCTCCTTGAGGTTGAGCCATTAATAATACATTCAATACATTCATTATTATAATTATTTAGTTAATACACTTTATATATCATCAGCTCCTATTACCATTGCTTTTATGCTTAATGTTGTAACATTAGGTTGAGTATTAGCAACTACAGTAGCTGTTTTATGATTAAATCCTTTTCTTCTTTCACTATCAAAAGTAAGCTCAATATATGCAGACTCACCTGGCTTAATCGCTTTTTTAGGGTAACGAGAAACTGTGCACCCACAAGAAGTTTTTACTTGACTAATTACTAAATCAGAATTACCTGTATTAGTAAATTTAAACTTAAAAGCGACTTTAACACCATCAATAATTTTCCCGAAATCATGCTCAGTTGTTTTAAACTCTATTTTTGGTAATTGTTCGAGACTAGAATCTCCATCTGCTGAAATTGGATTTTGCACCAAATCAGTAGAAAGAAGTTCCTCACTATTTTGCTCTTCATTACAAGATTGTAAAAACAAAAGTCCAAATAATAAGATAAATACTAAAAAAACACTTCTAAACATATTCTAAAATTTTGAGCTGCAAAGATAATAATTTATACCTCTGTTTATATAATTACACAATAATAATTGTGGAAATCAATGTTAATTAATAACAATTTAATAATATTAAAGTAATAATTAGATAATCCAACTTTTGAAATCTAAATATACATTTGCCGCTTAATTATTACACCTAAAATTATTAATTTATGTATTTCAAATCTCTACCTAAAGTATTATTACTATTTGTCATATTTATCTCGGTAAATACTTCTGCTCAAAACTTTGACAAATCAAAAGGCAAAATTTTTGGCTCAATATATTTTGACGCTTTTACAGAACTCAGCAGTGGTTATAATAAAACCGGCATGGAAATAAAACGTGCCTATTTTGGATACAAATACAAACTTGATGAAAATTTTTCAGCATACATTAAACTTGATATTGGTAGTCCTGAAGATTTAAGTTTGAACAGTCACATAAAGCGGTATGCATATTTCAAAAATGCAGGAATAAAATATACTAAAGATAAACTAACAATTAATGTAGGTATTATTGATGTATTAATGTTTACTCATCAAGAAAAAATGTGGGGACATAGATATATTTCTAAATCATTTTTAGATGCCTATAAATTTGGGCCTAAAGCCGATATAGGTTTTAATGCCAATTACAAATTCAATAAGTATTTTGCCATCAATTTTGGCTTCTATAATGGAGAAGGGTATTCAAAACTTCAAGGTGATGACACTTACAGAGCTGGCTTAGGTATTGTTTCTCACCCTATAAAAAACTCAACAGTAAAAGTATATTTCGACTACTCTCAGAAAAAGATTGATAGAGTTGGAACATTTATCTTTGTTGGATATAAGCTATCTAATAAATTAAGCATGGGTGCCGAATACAATTACCAATTTAATAATGGATTTGTTGCAGAACAAGACTTATCTGGTTTTTCTATTTTTGGTGATTATTATATAATTCCAAAAGTTCAACTATTCGTACGATACGATTATCTCGATTCAAAAGTATTACCAAATTCTCAAAACCCTTGGCATTACGCAAAAGATGGTGACAGAATAATCTCAGGAATTCAATACGACATTCGCAAAAACATTAAAATTGCTGTTGATTATCAAGCATGGAACCCTCATGACGAAAAAAAGAATTATCGCCCGTTCCTGTTTACAAATCTAGTATTCAAATTTTAATAATATTGAGACGATTAATATTGTAGAGACGATGCACGCATCGTCTCTACAATATTAATCGTCTCCGCATTTTTAAACAATTTCCCCTTTCAATGTTGCCGCAGTACAAGAGGTACATTTCACATCAACATAATCGCCTAATTTACAATCTTTTCTATCAAAGACAAGAACCTTGTTTTGATCATTTCTTCCTGCCATCTGCAATTCTGATCTTTTTGATACATTATCTACCAATACTCTAAAAACCTTACCAACATCTTTCAAATTACTCTTATAACCTTGCTCTTGTTGTAATTTTATTATCTCTTGTAATCTTCTGCCTTTAACATCTTCTGGCACATCATCAGGAAATTTGTTTGCAGCAAAAGTATCAGGTCTTTCAGAATATTTAAACATAAAAGCATAATCATAGCCAACCATCTCCATTAGAGAAAGCGTTTCCTTATGTTCTTCCTCTGTTTCACCACAATACCCTGCAATTACATCAGTTGATAAACCACAATCTGGTATTAACGATTTTATTTTCTCTATTCTATCCAAATACCATTCTCTAGTATAACTTCTTTTCATTCTTTTAAGACAAGAAGTACTGCCCGACTGCACTGGCAAATGAATAGAGTTACATATATTAGAAGTATTAGCTATCATTTCAATAAGCTCATCTGAAATATCCTTTGGGTGTGATGTAGAAAATCTAATTCTAATATCCGAAGAAACCTCAGCAACCATTTTAAGCAAAATAGCAAAATTCACCTTTTTACCATTTTCTTCCCAATCATAGGAGTTTACATTCTGACCCAAAAGGGTAATCTCTTTATAACCTTTAGAAAGTAAGTCTTCTGCTTCTCTAATAATAGATTTTGGGTCTCTACTACGCTCATGACCACGAGTATATGGCACTACACAATATGCACAATAGTTGTCGCAACCTCTCATTATAGAAATAAAAGCTGAAATTCCATTCTTATCAAGTCTAACAGGATTAATATCAGCATAAGTTTCTTCCAACGACAATAAAGTATTAGCCATTTGAAGTCCTGATTTTGTTTCCTCTACCAATCTTGGAATATCTCTATAAGCATCAGGACCGACAACAATATCAACAAAGTTTTCTTCCTTAAGAATAGTTTCTTTAAGGCGTTCTGCCATACAACCCAAAACTCCAATCCTCAAATTTGGATTTTGCTGTTTTAAGTGTTTAAACTCTTGAATTCTATTCCTCACACGCTTTTCTGCGTGATCTCTAATAGAACAAGTATTCACAAAAATAACATCTGCTTCCTTAATATTCTCTGTAATACCATAGCCGTCTTTCTCCATTATTGAAGCTACAACTTCACTATCAGACAAATTCATCTGACAACCATAGGTCTCTATATATAAATTCTTAACTTTCATTTCAGTAACATATTATTATATAATTCTATATGGTATTATATTTATTCAAAATACAATACTTTTGAGAATGCAAAAATAACCAAATACCATAATGATTGAATAAATTGCTACTAATAGATGTTATATTATTTAATCTTTGTATATAACTGATCCTCTGCATATTTCACATTTTTAGCAAAATATAATTTTCAATGATAATAAAATATATACCTTTGCCGCGTTTTTCAAAACATAGAAAATCATTCTATTATTATTGAATTAAAATTGAATTTATTACACATTTTTAATTATTTCAGCAGTCAAAATAATAGAATAGCATTCTTCTTTACTACACATTAATATAAATACAATGGCAAAAAACCTTCTTATAGTCGAGTCACCAGCAAAAGCAAAAACCATAAATAATTACCTTGGAAAAGATTTTATTGTAAAATCTAGTTTTGGACATATCCGCGATTTAGCAAAGAAAAATCTAGGAGTAGATACAGAAGGTGATTTCAGACCTATTTATGAAGTCTCTGCTGACAAAAAGAAAATAGTTAGTGAACTTAAGAAATTAACTAAGGAGGCAGAAACTGTATGGTTAGCTTCGGATGAGGACCGTGAAGGAGAAGCCATTGCGTGGCACCTTGCGGAAACATTAAAGTTAGATAAATCTAAAACAAAACGTATTGTTTTCCACGAGATTACAAAAACAGCTATAACAAAAGCCATTGAAAACCCTAGAGGAATAGACTATAATCTAGTAGACGCACAGCAAGCACGTAGAGTTCTTGATAGACTTGTTGGTTTTGAATTATCACCTCTTTTGTGGAAAAAAGTTAAACCTTCTTTATCTGCAGGAAGAGTTCAGTCTGTTTCCGTTAGACTAATAGTAGAGAGAGAACAAGAAATTAAAAAATTCGTAAGCGATTATTCTTATAGAATAACAGCCGAATTTAAGAATGAAAAAGGAGCAAGTATTAATGCTGAACTTACTACAAAATTTAAGACGAAGGAAGAAGCATTAGCATTTCTTGAATCAAGTAAACAACATAATTTTAAAGTAATAAATGTTGAGAAAAAGCCCACTAAACGTAAGCCTGCTCCTCCTTTTATTACATCCTCACTTCAACAAGAGGCAAACAGAAAACTAGGTTATTCTGTCTCTAAAACAATGATGTTGGCCCAACAATTATACGAATCTGGTCACATTACTTATATGAGAACTGATTCTACTAATTTGTCGGAACTTGCTCTTAATATGGCGAAAGATACTATCACTGAATTATATGGTGCTGAGTATTCTCAAACACGTAAATTTGTAACAAAAGCAAAAGGTGCTCAAGAAGCTCACGAAGCAATACGTCCTACTAATATGGGTACTAAAATTGCTGGTAAAGACGCTCAGCAAAAAAGAATCTATGATTTAATTCTTAAAAGAACATTAGCATCTCAAATGAGTGAAGCTAAGCTTGAAAAAACAATTATAAGTATTGATTCTCCAAATTCTAAGTATAAATTTAATGCTCAAGGAGAAGTTATTATATTTGATGGTTTTTTGAAAGTATATCAGGTATCAAAGGATGAAGACAATGACAATAATGATTCTAACACTAACTTACCTGCAACAAATACAGGTGACAATATAATCTACAATAACATACTTGCAGTTCAACGCTTTACAAAACAACCACCAAGATATTCGGAAGCAAGTTTAGTTAAGAAAATGGAAGATTTAGGAATTGGTCGTCCATCAACTTATGCTCCTACAATATCTACTATTATTAATCGTGGATATATTGTAAAAGATGAAATTGAAGGTAAAAAACGTGATTTTATTGAGCTTAATCTTAAAGCTAATAGTATTAATGAAGTTTCTAAGACTGAAAATGTTGGAGCTTCAAAAGGGAAGCTAAGCCCTACTGATATTGGAACATTAGTAAACGATTTTCTTATTAAATATTTTGACGATATTTTAGATTACAATTTCACCGCACAAGTTGAAAAAGAATTTGATGCCATTGCAGAAGGAAAAATTGAGTGGAATAAAACTATAAAGGATTTTTATTCAGGTTTTCATAAAAAAGTAGTTGACACTACTGAAAATGCAGAAAGATTTAGTGGAGAACGTTTACTTGGACAAGATCCTGAAAGTGGAAAAAATGTTTATGCACGAATTGGTAAATATGGACCAATAGTACAAATAGGTGAAGCTACCGACGAAGATAAACCTCGTTTTGCAGGCTTACAAAAAGGTATGACTCTTAATGAAATTACTTATGAAGAAGCTATGGGCTTATTTAAATTTCCTAGACAATTAGGAGAATATGAAGAAAAAGTAATTACTGTTGCAATTGGAAGATTTGGACCTTATGTACGTCATAATAATAAGTTTTTCTCACTTGGAAAAGAGGATTTACCAGGTTCCATTGACAGAGATAGAGCTATTGAATTGATTGAAGCTAAACGACAAAAAGATATTGAAAATACTCTTAAAACCTTCAAAGAAGAACCCGAACTTATCATAATGAATGGTAGATTTGGACCATATATTTCTTTTGAGAAAAAGAATTATAAAATAGTAAAAGGTACTGACCCATTAACTCTTACATTAGAACAATGTAAAGAAATAATTGAAAAAGCACCTAAAAAACCAGGAGCAAAAAAGAAAGCTGCTACCAAAAAGAAAACAGCTACTAAGAAAAAGACTACAGCAAAGAAGAAAACTACAGCAAAGAAGAAAACTACAGTTAAGAAAAAAACTACAGCAAAGAAAGCTAAATAACGATACACTATGGACATATCTATTTTTCTTGAAAGTGTTAAAGTACCACAATATGATGTGGCAGGAACAGTACACAAACGAAGAATTGGTGACTTAATCAATATTCACACAGAAGAAAATGGGATTCCAGATTTTGATGGTATTGATATGGCCATTGTTGGTGTTAATGAAAGCAGATTATCGATAAATAACTTTGGTACTTCAAAAGCTCCTAACGCTGTTAGAAAATATCTCTATAAACTATATTCTTTTAATCAAAAGATAAAAGTAATAGATATAGGAAATATTAAGGCAGGAAGAAATATTGACGATACACATTTTGCAGTTAAATCAGTTATTGAAACTCTCCTAAAAGCTAATATTGTACCTATTATTATTGGAGGTTCACAAGACATTACTTACGCTAATTATCTTGCATATGAAAATATGGGACAGATAATTAATATTACATCCATTGATTCTTCTTTTGACCTAGGAAATGCAGAAGAAGAGTTTAATACTAGATCATATCTTAGCAAAATAATACTTCATCAACCTAATTTCTTATTTAATTATACAAATATTGGTTATCAAACATATTTCGTTGATGAAGAAGCAGTTGAACTAATGCAAAATCTATACTTTGATGTATATCGGCTTGGTGAAATGAGATCAAATATGCAAGAAGTAGAACCATTGGTAAGGAATGCAGACTTATTAAGTTTTGATATTGGAGCTATTCGACAATCAGAAGCACCAGGTAATTCCAATGCTTCCCCAAATGGATTTAATGGAGAAGAAGCATGTATGATTGCTCGTTATGCTGGTCTTAGCGACAAGCTAACTTCTTTTGGTGTTTATGAAATAAATCCTGACTTTGACAATAATGGTCAAACAGCACATCTAGCAGCTCAAGTTATTTGGTATTTTATGGATGGATTCTATCAACGTAAAGGTGATTTCCCTCATAAGCAAAAAATGGAATACTTTAAATATACAGTTGGAATGGAAGATAAAGAACATGATATTGTGTTCTATAAAAGTAAAAAAAGTGGTCGTTGGTGGATGCAAGTTCCTCAATCTGGAGCTAATGAGGACAAATATGAAAGACATTTTATGGTTCCTTGTTCACTAAAAGACTACGAAACAGCCTCAAAAAATGATATTCCTGATAAATGGTGGCAAGTTTTTCAAAAACTTATGTAGGAGATTATTTTTCTTATTTACCATCTTTTTCCAGTTTTTTTTTAATAATATTATTTCTATAAATTTATTTTTTATATTAAATACAATTATTTATTCTGCTTATTATCATATATATACAAACAACTTAGCAGTATTTTAATTTTATTTTAATATATGACTCAACCTTTTTCCTACTTCACTTGTCAAGGAGAATGTAGATAGAGATGTTTGTCCTATTTGCATATTTTATTATTTTTTTTAACAAATTTTGTGTTTTTTCGAACAATACGAAGATTACCTCTTTGACAAAAGCATTTTTTTTATATTTTAGCCTTTTGATAAATGATTAAGCACCAACAAATAGCTTATGAAGAAGTTAATACTATTATTGAGTATTGTATTTATTAGTGGGTCGGCTATGGCTCAACAGGAAATTCAGTACACAAATTTTATGTTTTCACAGTTGAATTTCAATCCTGGATACACAGGAATGGGTGATGGAATCTGTGCACAAGGACTAATGCGCCAGCAATGGATGGGTTATAAGGGCACTGATGATGAAGGAGGAGCTCCAAATACAGCTTATTTCTCTATTCATTCTCCAATAAAATACCTTTTTGGTGGTCTTGGATTAGCTGTTTCTAACGATAAAATTGGTTTTGAAACAAATACTAGTGTTCGTTTATCATATTCATATCACTTAAATATAGGTCAAGGCGTATTAGGTTTAGGTTTGCAAGCAGGATTTATCAATAAGCAAATTGATTTTGATAAATTTAGACCTGTTGATCCATCAGATCCATTACTACAAAGTAAAGCTGTAGAATCAGCTATGAATATGGATTTAGCTTTTGGTGCATATTATAAAACAGAAAATTATTATGCTGGATTCTCAGCAACTCAAATGCAAGGTTTATGGGGTACTAAAGCAGAATTTAGTAATAAAATAGCTGCACCTGAATATGCAGGTCATTATTTTCTAACAGGAGGTTATTATTGGCAAATGCCTATGGCACCGGCATTCACAATTAACCCTAATGTATTAATTAAAACTGACTTTGCATCTGCTCAATATGATATAAATGTTTTAGCTTGGTATAATAATCAGATGTATGCCGGCGTTACTTATAGGGCAACAGATGCTGTATCTGTTTTAGCAGGTTATAGAGTTGAATCAGGTTTTCTAGATGGATTAAGTGGTGGAATATCTTATGATATTACTACTTCAGCAATGAGTGCTGGAACTGCGGGAAGCTTTGAAATATATATAAAATATTGCTTTAAAATAGTAGTAGAACCTAAACCGCAAAAACACGGCACAGTTCTTTACTTATAATTAATGAAACAAAATTAGAAAGGCTGCGTAGAAGTCCTTTCATTGTTAACGAATGATAAAAATTATGGTTTTATTATCAAGAAGAAAACTAACAAGCGTATTACTCTTATTTACAGCAAGTATAATAATTACTAGCTGCAGTAGTGGAAATGGCGAGCTTATTGGAGTTCAAGACAGAGAACAATGGTATCAAGACGATCCTTTTGGAATGGTTTTTATACCTATGGGTTCATACAATATGGGTGCTTCTGATCAAGATGTACCTTATGGTCAATCAAACCCTTCAAAAACAGTTTCTATTCAAGCTTTCTATATGGATGAAAGTGAAATTACTAATAACGAGTATCGTCAGTTTGTAAATTGGGTTAGAGACTCAATTGCACACGAAATACTTGGAGAATTTGGTGATGAAGAAATTGTAGGAGAACATAAACTTAAGAATAGAGATGGTGATGAACTTGAAATTATGGAACAAGGTCAAGTACACTACCCTATTAACTGGGATACTAAAATAGAATGGGATAATGAAGAAGAAGGTGGACCTGTTCAAGTTCTTGAGGAAGACGGATTATTTATACCAGATGAACTTCCTGGAGTAAATAAAAGCCCACGTTTTTATCATGTACGTCAAATTGATGTAACTAGATTAATGTTTTCTTATTATTGGATTGACTTTCAACAAGCTTCAAAAAGATCTAGTCGTACTAATGGTCACTTTAGTAGAATGGAAGAACGCGTTAATTTTGTAAAATACCGTAAAGACAATATTTATCCTGACACATTATGTTGGGTACATGACTTTACTTATTCTCATAATGAGCCAATGACTTTAAATTATTTTTGGCATCCTGCCTATGACCACTATCCAGTTGTTGGAGTTAGTTGGATTCAAGCACGTGCTTTTTCAATTTGGAGAACAGGACTAAGAAGAAGCTATCAACAAAAACAAGGTACAGCATATTGGAATGACTTTAGATTACCTACAGAGGCAGAATGGGAATATGCTTCTCGTGGTGGACTTGATTTAAACCCATACCCTTGGGGAGGTCCTTATATTAGAAATTCTAACGGTTGTTTCTTAGCTAATTTTAAGCCATTACGTGGTAATTACGTTGATGATGGAGGATTCCATACTCTAATTGTTGGACACTTTGCACCAAACGATTATGGATTATACGACATGGCAGGAAATGTAGCAGAATGGTGCGATGATTCATTTGAAGAATCTACTTATCAGTTTGGTCACGATATGAATATGCAGTTTTCAAGATCTGTAATGGAAAATGGAATGGATGATGATATTGCACCTGGTTTAAAACGTAGAGTTATTAGAGGTGGATCATGGAAAGATATAGGATATTATGTTAGAACTTCAGCTAGAACTTACGAATATCAAGACACAGCTAAAGCTTATGTAGGATTCCGAAATGTGCAAACTTACTTAGGAAGAGCTAAAGGAGACGGACCTAGTTCATCTGCACTTTATCAATAATAATTTATAAAATGAACACACAGTTAACATTAATATAAACACAAATCAATTAAATTTTTTTTATCATGGGTATAGATAGTATTGTAAGGGGTAAAGCATTTAAAGCAGTGATGGCAAAGCTTTACGGAATTGGAGCATCAGTAGTTATTTTAGGAGCATTATTTAAGATTAACCACTATCCTGGTGCAGATTTAATGCTTATTGTAGGTCTTCTTACAGAAGCAGTTATTTTCTTTTTCTCGGCATTTGAGCCACCACACGTTGAACCAGATTGGAGTCTTGTATATCCAGAATTAGCTGGTATGTATGAAGGCTTTTCTGATGATTTAGATTCAATGATGGGGGTTGAAAAATCTGAAAACAAATCAGTAACTGAAGAATTAGATAATATGTTAGAAGATGCTAAAATTGGACCAGAACTTATTGAAAGTTTAGGTGCAGGATTAAGAAACTTAAGTGATAATGCATCTAATATGACAGATATTACAGCTGCATCTGTAGCTAGTGGAAAATATGCTCAAAGCATTGAGAAAGCTTCTGAGGGTATTGATAGCCTAACAGAAACTTATGTTAAAACATCAAATGTTTTAAACGAATCAACAGAAAAAATAGCTAAATCAGCTGAGTCTATTGACTTCTCTCAAATAGATGGTAACGCTTTTAACGAGGAGTTAAATAAAGTATCAAGAAATTTATCTGCTCTTAATGCTGTTTACGAATTACAATTACAAAGTTCTACTCAACAAACTGACACTTTTGATAAAATGGGTCAAACAATGGAAGCTTTCCTTTCTAACTTACAGCAGAGTGTTGACAATACTGAAAAGTATAAAGTTCAAGCTGATGAATTAGCTAAGAATGTAGCTGCATTGAACCAAGTTTATGGTAATATGCTTAACGCAATGAATGTTCAGCGTTAAGAATTAACTTATTTATTAACCATTTAAACTAAAAATCAATGAGTGGAGGAAAAGAAACACCACGGCAGAAAATGATAGGTATGATGTACCTATTCTATACTGCACTATTAGCACTTAATATTTCTGCAGATATTTTAAACGCATTTATATTAGTGAATGATAGTATGGTTCAAACAAATGAAAATTTTGGATCAAAAAATGAACTTATACTTCATGCTTTTGAAAAACAACTAAGCATGAATGAGGCTAAAGTTAAACCTTATTATGAAAAAGCAATAAAAGCAAAAGAATACTCTGAAGAACTTGTAGAGTATCTTGATGGACTTTTAGATAAGTTAGTTATTGCAACAGAATTTGACGGTGAAGAAAGAGAAGAATATGTTTACGAATTAACTAAAACAAATGGGGAAGACTCTATTGTTTCTTTTAAAAGAGCTAAAGATATTCCTGCTGTTCTTCTTAAGAAAAAGGATAAATATAATCAACCTATGCAAATTCTTATCCCTGAAGCTTTACCTGGTGTAGTAGCTGAAGCTGAGGTAATGAAAGAAAAATTTGCAGAATATAACCATAATGTTTTGTCTCTTCTTACTAAAAAAGATAAAGAGGACATTAAGGTAGGTCTTAATACTGATCCTGTATATAATAATGTTGCTCGTGAATGGCAATCTTGGGAACATAACTCTTTCCATCATTCTGTTTTAATAGCAGATATTGTATTAATCAATAAGTATATTTCTGAAGTTTTAAATACTGAATCAGAGATTTTAAACAAACTTTATAGCTATATCGATGCTCAAACTATTAAGTTTGATGCTGTAAGAGCTGCTGTAATTCCAAAATCAACTGTGATTATTTCTGGTGGCGAATATGAAGCTGATATTTTTGTAGCAGCATATTCAAGAACAGAAGTTCCTTTTGTAGATATCAAAAATGGTTCTGACTCATTAACTTTAGCTGACGTTAAGGCTGGAGGAGAAAACATTATTCATATTGATAGTGCAACAGATGGTATTGTAAAATTCAAATTAAAAGCAAATAGTACTGGCGAATTCAAATATGCAGGTTTTATTAATGTAAAAGGTCCTGATGGTAAATTCCAACAGCATTTTTTCCATTCTTCTTATCAAGTTATTCAACCTACAGCAACAATGTCTGCTGATAAAGTAAATGTTGTTTATAAAGGTATTGGAAATCCAATGTCTGCATCAGCTGCAGGATTTACAAATGATAAATTAACAGTTTCTGTAAGAGGTGGTGGTAGTCTTAAACCAAAAGGTAGTGGACATTATATGTACATTCCTCCTAAAAAAGCTAAAGAAGTTAATTTTACAATTTCTGCTAAAAAAGCTGATGGTTCAAGTGTAAATATGGGAACTTTTAAATTTAGAGTTCTTCCTGTACCTCCTCCTACTATTAGATTAGCAGGTAAAGGTGAAGGTGTTATTGGGCGATCAATCTTAACAGGTTCTCCCTTCCTAACTGCAACATTAGATAATTTCTTGTTTGACCTTAAATATAGGGTTACTCAATTTGAGATTCTTGCTGCTGGTAGTAAAGGTGTAATTGTATCTCAAAAAGTAAAAGGTAATAAACTACCTAGTAATGTAGTAAATAAACTTAAGCGTGCTCCAAGGGGTACTATGGTTATTATTTCAGGAGTTAGAACTATCGGAGATGATGGTGCTAAAATTGCTCCTGGTGTAACTCTTAAGATTAAATAAATACTTTTAGTAAACCAATATTATTCAATTAATTGAATAATATTGGTTTACTATTGAATAGCATTAATTAATTCTAATTTTTATGAAAAAGTTAATATTTTTTATCATCTCAATTAGTTTCTTTGGCCTTAGTATTTCTACTAACGCACAAGTACTTGATCCTGTAAATGGCCCAAGAGCATGGAAAAAAGAGAATACTAAGCAAGAACAAGCAATATCTTTAACTCATATTAGAGAAGCAGATGTAATGTGGTCGAAAAGAGTTTGGCGAACTATTGATTTACGTCAAAAGACTAATCTTCCTCTTTATTATCCTATTGCAGATTCTGCAACTTTAGGCAAAAGATCCTTTGTTCAAGTAATATATGATGAATTAGTAAAAGCTGTTCAAAATCCAGGACCAGATGCTCTTAAAGTATATGAACAAGATGAACTTAAAAATATTGTTCCTGCAACTAGAGCTTTAGGGAAATTTTCAAAAACAGATACTCTTCCTTATGTTGTAGATCCAATAGATTGTACTATGGGAAACAAAGAATTTAGTGTTGACTTTGTTACTGAAGTAAAGCCAGAAGTTATTAAAATTATTTTAATGGAAGATTGGTTTTTTGATAAACAAAGATCAGTAATGGATGTTAGAATTCTAGCATTAGCTCTTGTATTACCTATCTATAATTCTGCAGTAGAAGTAGATGCAGTTTGCTCTGAGTCTGTATTTGCAGGATGGGAAAAAGTACCAAATGCACCAGACTTTGTTTGGTTTTTCTACCCAGACCTTAGACAAGTATTAGCTGAGAATGAATGTTATAAGCGTCATAATGATGCTGCTCGTATATCTTTTGATGATATTTTCTTAAAGAGAATGTTTGCTAGTTATATTATTAAAGAAGAAAATGTTTACGACCGAACAATTAATGACTACACTGCTGGATTAGATGCCCTACTAGAGGCTGAAAAAATCTCTGAGAATGTTCGTGATTTTGAAATGGACTTATGGCATTATTAAGAATATAAGATATTTATTAAAGCTCACTTTTTAAGTGAGCTTTTTTTTTGTAATTACTTTTTCCATAAAATTATCTATTGTACTTTTGTACAAACAATCTTAATGCGCTACAATAATAATATATTAGATACTGAGATAACTTACTTAAAAGGTGTAGGTCCAAAAAGAGCATCTCTCCTATCTTCTGAACTAGGTATTAAATATTATAAAGACCTACTCACCCATTTCCCTTTTAGATATATTGATAGAACACAATTCCATAAAATAAGTGAAATACAAATTAATAATACTGCTGTACAATTAAAAGGAAAAATCACATCACTTCAATTGCTTGGTCAAGGAAGAGCTTTAAGATTAGTCGCCAACTTTCAAGATGAAACTGGAAATATTGAACTTGTATGGTTTAAAGGTATTAAATGGTTAAAAAGTAAAATAGCATTAAACCAAGAATATCTCGTTTATGGAAAGCCAACTATATTTGGCAGAAAACTAAATATTACACATCCAGAAATAGAAAAAGCAGAAGTAGATATTGAGCTTAATTCAAAGCTTCAAGCCGTTTATAGCTCTACTGAGAAACTAGTAGGTATTGGACTAAATAGTAAAGCATTTAACCGCCTATTCAATAATCTTATACCAATAGTAGAAGTAAGCCTAAATGACAATCTAAACGAAAAAATCAATAATAAATACAGCCTAATTTCTCATAGAGACTCCATAAAGATAATTCATCAACCAAAAGATTACGATAGTATTAAAAAAGCTCAATTTAGATTAAAGTATGAAGAGTTCTTTTTTATACAATTAAGACTTTTAGAACAGAATCTAATACGCAAAGAAAAGTTTAAAGGTTTTATTTTTAAAGAAGTTGGAGAGATATTTAATTCATTTTATAGAAATAATATACCATTTGAACTAACGGGGGCACAAAAAAGAGTTATAAAAGAAATTCGTAAAGATTTTGCAATAGGAAAACAGATGAATAGGCTCTTGCAAGGGGATGTTGGTTCAGGAAAAACTTTAGTAGCTCTATTATGTATGTTAATTGCTGCTGATAATAAATTCCAATCGGCTCTAATGGCTCCAACTGAGATATTAGCACAACAGCACTATAATACCATTAATAAGTTTCTAGAAGGTATAAGCATTAATATTGCTTTATTAACAGGCTCCACTCCTACTGCTAAACGAAGAAAAATACATGAAGACTTAAAAGATGGTAAAATTAATATTCTAATTGGTACTCATGCTTTAATAGAACCAATAGTAGTATTTCAGAATTTAGGTTTTGTAGTAATTGATGAGCAACACAGATTTGGAGTTCAACAAAGAGCAAAACTTTGGGCAAAAGGTAAAAGCTTGCCACATGTTTTGGTAATGACAGCAACTCCCATTCCACGAACAATGGCAATGACTCTTTATGGGGATTTGGATTATTCTGTTATTGATGAGCTTCCTCCAGGAAGAAAAGCCATAAAAACCTACCATTATAGCGATAGTAAAAGAATTGCACTATTTGGCTTTATGAAAAAACAAATAGAAGCCGGAAGACAAATTTACGTTGTTTATCCTCTAATAAGTGAGTCAGAAACTTTAGATCTAAAAGACCTCGAAGATGGGTACAATAGCATAAGTAGAGAATTCCCAATGCCAAAATACAATATTAGCATTGTTCATGGTAAAATGAAAGCCAAGGATAAGGAATATGAAATGCAACGCTTTAAGAATGGAGAAACACAAATAATGGTTGCAACTACAGTTATTGAAGTAGGTGTTGATGTTCCCAATGCAAGTGTAATGGTAATTGAGAATGCTGAAAGATTTGGATTATCGCAATTACATCAATTAAGAGGAAGAGTAGGAAGAGGTGCAGATCAAGCATATTGTATATTGATGAGTAGCTATAAATTAAGTAATGAAGCTAAAACAAGGCTTGAAACAATGGTACAAACTAGTGATGGCTTTGAAGTAGCAGATGTTGACCTAAAGCTGAGAGGTCCTGGAGATTTACAAGGCACACAGCAAAGTGGCATTCTTGCTCTTAAAATAGCAGACATTGTTAAAGATGAGCAACTTCTACGATACGCAAGGAATGATGCATTAGATATTTTGAAAGATGATCCTAAACTTGAAAAAGAAGAAAATAGGAAAATAAAACAACAACTAAAAGAACTTAAAGTAGATAGCCCTAATTGGGGAGTGATTAGTTAGAAGGGGAATAGATTTTAGATTTTAGATTAACGATATTAGATTAACGATATTAGATTTAATAAGAAATGAAGAATTAGAAATTAAGAATGAAGAATTAAAACCTAAAAACCTGCCTATTTTATTCTTAATTTTGCAGCCTATTTTTAACAATCAAATATTTGCATTATGAAGTTATCTTATAACTGGCTTAAGAACTATATAAACCTAGATATTGAACCTAATGAATTATC
>Ga0256827_10000877_pt1 | contig 18947 bp, 14 predicted proteins | sample CV84metaG_FD_185977 | JGI IMG/M metagenome (GOLD analysis project Ga0256827, IMG submission 185977) | Hydrothermal vent microbial communities from East Pacific Rise, Pacific Ocean - CV84 | ecosystem: Environmental > Aquatic > Marine > Hydrothermal vents | place: Pacific Ocean: East Pacific Rise... | reverse complement strand
TCAAGAGATTGAACTATAAAGTTCGAGTTCAAGGCGTGTGAGGAATTTAAACCGCAGAATACAAAGGTATTTGAGGATTTAAATTTTGAGCAACAACGCAGAAATCGGACTTTATAGACAAGCTCTAATTACACATTACTAATTATTATATGTATGTTTTACGTATACAAAACAGAACTGTCGCCATAACTAAGAAAACGAAACTTATTTTTTAAAGCATAGCTATATATATTCTTCCAATTTGTACCTATAATTGCTGAAATAAGCAGTAATAATGTACTTTTTGGTTGATGAAAATTTGTTATTATAACATTGATAATCTTAAATTTATAACCAGGCACTATCATAATTTGCGTTTTAGCTCTCAGCTTAGTTAAGTTATTGATATTTAAATAATCTATAGTTAATTTTAGAGCATCTAAAATATTTATATCTTGTTTTTCTTCGTATGCTTCCCATTGATTTACAGTAAACTCTTCGGCATATTCTTTTCTTGCAATTTTCAATGCTATATAATAAATACTTTCAAGTGTTCTTACCGATGTTGTGCCAACGGCAACAATATTTCCGTAGTTTTTTATTATATTTTCAATTAATGTTTTGTTTACTGTAAAATGTTCAAAATGCATTTCGTGTTCGCCAATAGTTTCAGACTTAACAGGCTTAAAAGTTCCTGCTCCCACATGCAAGGTAATATGCTCGAATAAAAAGTTTTTATCTTTAAGTTTTTGCATAATTTCTTTTGTAAAATGTAATCCTGCAGTTGGTGCTGCAACCGAACCATCGTGTTTAGAATAAACGGTTTGGTAGCTTTGCTTGTCTTTTTCTTCGGAATTGCGATTTAAGTATGGCGGAATAGGAATATTGCCAATTTTTTCTAGAATTTGTCCAAATTCAATATTATTATTCCACGAAAAAAGAATTGTTGGATTTGCTCCCGAACTAAGTTTTTTGGCAGTTAAGGTAATTTTTTGCTTTTCAATTTCTAATTCTTTTGTTAAAACAGATTCTTTCCATTTTTTTTGATTACCTACAATACATTTCCATTTGCAAGTATTTGTAGATTGAAACATTAAATTGTAATCGGTTGGAGATAATGGTTCTAAACAAAAAATCTCTATTTTAGCCCCTGTTTCTTTTCTAAAATGTAAACGTGCTTGTATAACTTTTGTGTCATTAGATATAAGTAGTGCGTTTTTTGGCAGAACTGTATCAATATTATAAAAATGAGTTTCTGAAATTTTTTTATCTTTATAAACCAACAGTTTTGAAGTATGACGCTGTTCTAAAGGGTATTTTGCAATTTTTTCATCAGGTAAACTGTAATCAAAATCAGAAATTTCTATTTTTTTATAATCTTGCATTAATATTTTTTTTAATCCCAATTGGGGTATTTAATTCACCAACACTTGCAGCGAACAGAACCAAACTTGCGAGTTCAAACTAAGTTAAACATTTGTTTCTCAAATTACACCTCGTCCTCTCAAGGCGAGTTTGTTAATTTAATTTGCAAAGTTAATAATTGTTATGTTTTTATTTAAATGGTTTAAGGTATATTTATCTAATTTTATTTTGCACAAGCTCCTTTTTTATTTTTTGATAGTATATTTTCAAAAAGGATTCCTAAATTTAAATAATGGGAAAAGATAATAATAAGTTATGTTGCAATGATATACTCAAATTGAAGAAGATAAAAATATGATGTGCCTCAGAGCAAGTATAAAACTATGAATTTAACATTTAACTTATAAGCACATATGTTTTAAAAAGTTTGCATTTACAATAGCGTTTTGGATTAAGTGGCTTTGTAATAACTTGTTATGCGTTTCTCAGCAGACCCTAAATAATGGGAAAACATAATACTTGTGATGACTTTCTAATGTTAACATAGTTTTTTTTTGCTAAATTAGATAGTCTGAATAGTTGTTGCAATATGTGGTTTACCGTATGATTACGTTATACTTGACAAAATTAAAGCTATTATTAAATAACTTATTGGAATTGAAAAAATTAATGAAATCCATTTTGATATTTTTTTTATTATTTTTATCATAATTATTTTCTATGGCAGTGTTAACAAAATTGCTAATCCCCCTACTTTACAATTAGGATTAAATTAATTTAAAATTTTCCATTAATTTTGTAGCATTCATATTTTTACTTATACCTTGTTTTATTTTATAGTCATATAAAATATCATCACCTTTTATTTCAATTTCAAAACAAACATTACTAAAATTCTTTTTGTACTCATCTTCTAGTTTACCTAGAGCTAAATCATGCGTTGCAATTAATCCAGAAATTGGATAATCAATAAGTTTTATCATAAATCTTTTAGAGCCATTTAATTTATCAACAGAATTTGTGCCTTTAAGAATTTCATCAAGTATTATAAATACCTTCTTTTCTTTTTTTGAAATTTCAATTAATCTTTTTAAACGAAGCAATTCTGCATGAAAATAAGAAGTTTCTTTAGAAAGATTATCTGATGTTCTCATGCTTGTGAAAAGTGTAACTGGTTGAAATTTAAATTGTGCGGCACAAACACAACTTCCTATTGATGCTAATATAATATTAATACCTACAGTCCTTAAAAACGTACTTTTTCCAGCCATATTTGCACCTGTTACCATTTTAAATGTATGCAAAGTTTCAATAAAAAAATCATTTCTAACATTTACTTCTTTTTTAATTAATGGGTGACCTAGCTGTTTTGCACATATTATATTTTTTTCTGAAATAGAAGGAAAAATAAAATCATCGTTATTAAAACAATAATTTGCGATACTATTTAAAGCATCTATTTCACTTATTATGTTTATCCAATCTAAAATATTTGAGGAATAATTGTTTTTCCATTTTTCTATATTTAACACTAATTGTATGTCTCTTAAAAACAAAGCATTAAAAAAAACAGCGGCTATAATATTTCCTCTTTGATCTAAAGAATTTAATATCAAATTAATTTTTTTAAATGCTTTTTTAGAATTATTATCTTTGTCGAATAATTTATTTTTAAGCTCAATCAACTTATCAGATTTAAAATCTTGTTGTTCTATAATTTCTATAAGTTTAATGATTTTTACAAATGATTTAATAAATTTATCTAGCTTATTATGTTCTTTGTTAATCTTTTTTATTTGAAAGAAAACTAACGATAAGTTAATAGATGAAACAATAATAGGTAATATTATATTTGTATATGACAATAAACTTGTTGTAATAAACATAATATTAATAACAGATAAAACATAAACTATTAGGTGGGTATTTTTTTTAAATGTATTGTTATTAAATAGCCAATTTTCAACAATACCAAGGTTAAAACTGTCTAAATTATTAATTGTTCCAATGGCTTTAAATAATTGTCTCCATTCTATTAATTTGGTTAATTCTTTTATTGCTGATTGACGTAAATATATTTCTTTTGATGAAATATTTATATTTTTCATCCAAAATGCTAATTTATCTTTACCTAATTTAGTTGTTGTTCTATTTATAAATTGAAATAAAGATTTAGTTCCAAACAAATCTAAATCTGATGAATAATTGTGGTTTATTGAGATATATTCACTTCCTGAGGGTAAATCATCAAACTCTAAATTTAAACTTTTAATTTCAATTTCATTAATTTTTTTTAATTCTTTTAGTATCTTAAATTTGTATATTACATAAGTGTTTATTACGTTAAGTCCAATAAATATAATTATACTGATGATTGAGAAAACCCCGAATATAGCTTGAGTATTTGAAAAGTATTTGTATAATAAATAGGCGAATAAACTAAATATAACAAATCTTAAAACAGCTATTAAATTTATTATTTTCTTTTTAGTCTTTATTTTTGTATTTAAAAAGCCTATTCTATTTTCGTAAAATTTATTATTCATTATGTAATTGTGTGGATAGCCCCTACTCTACTTGAATAGCATTGTATTTATCATTCATTTCTAGAGTTTGATAAATCTTTTTAAGCATTTTTATTACATTAGCATTAGTTTTATCAAGTTCGTGTGCTTTTTCTAAATATGGCAATGCTTGTTTTAAAATATTTTGATATTCTGCTACTCCACCGGTTTGAGATTTATACATTTGAGCCGCTTTATTAAAAAATATAATACCTAAATTATAGTTTAACCCAAATTCCATACGTTTATTTTCTGTTCCAAGTTCAATAGCTTTTTTATATGTTGATATTGCTTCTTCTTGATATTGTTGAGCTGTAGAGATATAACCGTTTTTTATATATCCTTTAGAAATATTATTGTAATTACGAGCTAAGGTGTATAATAAAGTTATATTTTCAGGATTATTTTTAACAGCTGTTTTCATAACATCAGCTAATTTATCTTCTTTATTATGGTTTTTGTAGAAATTTATTGATAAAACAACAATTTCTTTATTATTAGGCCAAACCTCTAATGCTTTATCTAACACTAATTCAGCTTGTTCATTGTTTTCTTCTCTAATTAATAGTTCTGCTTCGTAGTAATAAATTAACGAAAAACTATTTATTTTTTCGTGTTCGTTACTTGCCTGCAAATCAATAACTTTATTATAAAATTTATGAGCTTGATTAAATTTACCTATTTGATCTTCGGCAAAACCGGCAAAAAGATATGTTTTTTTAGGGTTTATACCGTTATATTCAATAAATTGGTCGATAAATCTTTTATCATCTTTACCTAAAACATCAATAACTCTATAAAATAACTCAAAATAATATGTTGCAACTGCATATTGTTCAGTATTATTATTGTTATTTACCGCTAAATTATAATTTTTTATTGCTTTATTGTAAATTATTGGACCAAGCTCTAACATTAAACTAATAATTTCGGAATAATAAACTTGTTTAATATCTAAGCTTTTGCATTTTTCTATTGCTTTAACCGATTTTTCTTCGGGTGTAGCATCTAGTTTTGCAAAAACTTCTGATTTAGCAATTTCTTTATAAACATAAGCATATAAATACCATGTTTCTGCTTTTTGATTTAACTCAGGGTTTTTAATTTCCTTATCAAATCTTTCTTTGGCAAATTCAATTTTACCTTCTATTTCTTTTGTTAAATCATTGCTTTGAGCAATTGATAATAAACTCATTAACGAGATTACTAAGGTTAAGAATAATTTATTCATTGGTGTATTTTTTAGTTTTTATTTTATGATATATATTTACCCATTATATCAATAAATGCTTCTTTTTTTCTTCTTGAAATAGGAACTATTGAGTTATCTTTCATTTCTATATGTCCTCCATCTTTCATTACATATTTTTTAACAAAAGCTAAGTTTATTAAATGAGAGTTATGTGTTCTAAAAAAGTCGTTATCTTCTAATAATTCTTGAAATTCTTTTAGATTTTTTGATACTAAAATATAAGATTGATCAACAATAAATACTTTAGAATAACTTCCATCGCCTTCAAAACGAATTATTTTTTTTAGTTCGATATATTCAATACCTTCTGTTGTAGATATTGCTATTTTATTTAATGTTTTACTAGATATATTACTTAATAATTCTTTGTATTTATCAATTTCTATATTTTTATTTGAGATTTTACTTTTTCCTATTTTATCTACTGCTTTAATAAAATCATCAATATCAATTGGTTTAAGAATATAGTCTATTGCATTGTATTTAAATGCTTTAATAGCCCAATTATTGTATGCTGTAATAAATATAACATGAAAATTTCTATCTGGTATCATTTCTAACATATCAAAGCCGTTTCCTCGTGGCATTTCAATATCAAGAAAAATAATATCTGGATTTTTCGACATTATTACTTCTTTTCCTTCTGATGCGGAATATGCTTTACCAACAACAATAATATTATTACAATATTCATTGATAATAAGCTCTATTGAATTTACTGCATCAGCTTCATCGTCAATTATTACTGCTTTTAGCATTTGTTTATAGTTTAAAAAATAATTATAAATGTAGTGATTTTTTTTTAATTTCTTAGTTTATAGCCCAATTTTTTAATATTTTATAACCATCTTTTGTTAAAATTGATTCTGGGTGATACTGTATTCCTTTAATATCCATAGCTTTATGTTTAAACGACATTATAATTCCTTCATCATCAATAGCTGTTGTTATTAATTTTTCGGAAAAATTATTTTTATCTACTGCCCAAGAGTGGTATCTCCCTGAAATAAAGTTACTTGATACCTCATTGTAAATAATATCCTTTTTTATTATTATTGTGTTTTTTTCAACTCCATGATTTATTTCTCTTAAATTAATCAAAGATGCCCCAAAATATTTTGCAATTGCTTGATGCCCTAGGCATATTCCAAGTAAAGGAAGTTTTTTTTGTACGCATATATCTATAACTATATGCAACTCTACCCTATCTTTTGGCAAACCGGGACCTGGAGAAAGTACTATTTTGTTATATTCTGTAAGTTTTGATATGTCTAACTTATCAACTCTAACAACATCAACATCAGAGTAATCTCGCAAATAATGTTCTATATTATAAGTGAAACTATCGTAATTATCGATAAGTAGAATTTTCATTTTTAGTTTAGATTTGTTTTTCTTTTTATGCTACAAGATGCTTCGAGGTTTATTAACACTCGAAACATCTTATTTAATCCTTATTACTTTTTAATTTGAAGTCCTAATTCGTCTAATTGAGCTGTATCAACAGTTGATGGAGACTCTATCATAATATCTCTACCCGAGTTGTTTTTAGGAAATGCAATAACATCACGAATACTGTTTGTGCCTGAAAACATTGAAACTAAACGGTCGAAACCTAGTGCTATTCCTCCGTGTGGCGGTGCACCATATGTAAAAGCATTCATTAAAAAGCCAAACTGTTCGGTGGCTTCTTCTTTAGTAAAACCTAGCTTATCAAACATTTGTGCTTGTATATCTTTGTTGTGGATTCTAATAGACCCCCCTCCTATTTCTACTCCATTGATTACAAGGTCGTAAGCGTTTGCACGAACCTCGCTAGGATTTGTTTCAAATAATGGTAAATCTTCTATTTTTGGCGATGTAAACGGGTGATGCATTGCATGATAACGCTTTGTTTCTTCGTCCCATTCCAAAAGTGGAAAATCTACTACCCAAAGTGCTTCAAATTTATTAGGGTCTTTTAAACCAAGCTGCTCTCCCATCTCTAATCTAAGCTCAGACATTTGTGCTAAAGCTTCGCTTTTATTGCCAGACATAACTAAAAGTAAATCATTTGGTTTTGCATTTAATTTATTTGCCCATTTTTTTAATTCATCTTGATTATAAAATTTATCTACCGATGATTTAAATGTGCCATCTTCGTTACATTTTACATACACCAAACCTTTTGCACCTATTTGTGGTTTTTGTACAAATTTTACAAGTGCATCAAGTTGTTTACGTGAATATGTTCCTGCACCTTCGGCATTTATAGCTACAACAAATTCGGCACTATCAAACACAGGAAATCCTTTTCCTTTAACAATATCTGTAAGCTCCGAAAACTCCATTCCAAAACGCAAATCGGGTTTATCGTTTCCGTATTTACTCATTGCTTCGCTGTATGGCATTCGTTTAAAGCTGTAATCCAAATCTATATTTAAAGTGTGTTTAAACAAATGTTTTGTCATTCCTTCAAAGTTATTTAAAATATCTTCTTGCTCAACAAATGCCATTTCGCAGTCTATTTGAGTAAACTCTGGCTGACGATCGGCACGCAAATCTTCGTCTCTAAAGCATTTTACTATCTGAAAATACTTGTCAAATCCCGAAATCATTAACAATTGTTTAAATGTTTGTGGCGATTGTGGTAGTGCGTAAAATTCGCCTTGGTGCATTCGCGATGGAACAACAAAATCTCTTGCTCCTTCGGGTGTAGATTTTATTAGATATGGAGTTTCTATTTCTATAAATCCTTTGCTATCTAAATATTTACGAACTTCTTGCCCTATTTTATGTCGCAAAATAATTTTTTGTTGTATCGGTTTACGTCTTAAATCAAGATAACGATATTTCATACGAATTTCTTCGCCTCCATCGGTGTTGTCTTCTATTGTAAATGGTGGTACTTCTGAAGAGTTAAGTACTTTTAGTTCTGTTACAAATATTTCTATCTCGCCTGTTGGGATATTTGGATTTTTGGCTATCCTCTCAATTACTTCGCCAGAAACTTGTATAACAAACTCACGACCAAGTGTTTTACATTGTTCTAAAACTTCTGTGTTTGTTTTTCCTTCTTCAAAAACTAATTGAGTTAGTCCGTATCTATCGCGTAAATCTATCCAAATCATTCCTCCTTTGTTGCGTATGCGTTGTACCCAACCACTTAGTGTTATAGTTTTAGATTTGTCTGATATCCTTAGTTCTCCACAATTATGACTTCTGTACATTTTATTTTTTTTATTAAAATTAATTTTCTGCGAAAGTATGAAAAATTGTTCTATTATTAAATTGTTCTATTGTTAAATTGTTCTATTGTTCTATGGCTAATTATTAATTATCAATTATTAATTATCAATTATTAATTGTAATGTTCTATTGCTAAATGGCTAAATGGTTATATTGTTCTACGGCTAATTATTAATTACACATTACTAATTACTAAATGGTTCTATGGCTAATTATTAATTATCAATTATTAATTATCAATTGTAATGTTCTATTGCTAATCTTTAATTTCAGGCATTTATCATCCTTTCCCCGCTGCACGATTACACCTAAAATATGCAAGTCAGGGTTTCACTCTGTTAGTTTATAAATTATTAAATATTAATCAGTTTCACTTTAATTTAAATAGTGAAGCCTTGACTATTAATATTTTAAAACTAAACCTGCGGATTTTAGGTTGCATCGTGTGGTTTGTTCCTAAACAATAAGTTTACTATATTTGTTATATGAAAGAAAGAAATTAATTTAATAGGTAATTCCTTTGATAACTTGAGAAAAGGTACACTATACAATCGTGCACCCAATGTCATTAAGTTAAGGATATTGTCGTTAGTAATTAACAATAGAACCATTTAATTCTTAATTCTTAATTTTTAATTTTTAATTTTTAATTTAAAGTTTAACAATAGAACAGTTTAACAATAGAACAGTTTAACAATAGAACGGTCTTGACTATGAGCAGTGCGGATTTCCTTGCACTTCATTTCAATTCGTTATGTCGTTTATTTTTGCTCATTATTTTCAATTTTATCACTTTTGCCCGCATTGCTTATAGCCGTTGTTGGCAACTGACTTTATTTTTTCTTAATTAATTTTAAAGCATAATTAAGAGCTTCATCAGATTTTATAGGATAATCAGGATATACACCGTGAGCACTATCTTTAGTAGCTCCAATATTATAGAAAAGTTTACATGATACATTTATTGCTATTTTACTGTTAGGTAGTTCTGTATAAACATTATCACCATAACAAAAACCCCAACCACCCGTTTCTTCACCTATAATCTTTCCCATATTATAATGCTTAAAGCACCATGCAAAATCAGCAGCAGATGAGAAAGTAAAATGGCTAGTTAAAATATATACATTTCCTTTCAATCTATTTGGTTCTTCTCTGATTTGTATTAATTTTTCTTCATTATCATTAAAAATAGTATCTGTTCTTACTATAATTCCATTTGGTAGTGTCATTAATTTTTCTACTTTCAAACTATCGTAAATACCATTTGGTAAATAATTATATTTCCACAATAATTTTAATTGAGAACTCACCTTTAAAATTGTTTTATCGTATTGAGAAAAAGGTTTATCATAGATATACTGAAATAATTCATCTCCTAATACAGAATTACCACCGGTATTGTTACGCAGATCAATAATTAAATTTTCAATATTTTGTTTCTTTATTTTTAAAAATGTTGTATCCAAAAATATTTTGAATTTATCTATATCAGAAAAACTTCTAAAATCTATTATACATACCTTTTTATCGGGTAAAAATTTAGCTGAGTAATTTTGAGTATTTTTGTTATTATCTTTTAATAACGAATACTTTTCAAACAAAATACCATTAAGGGTAACCGTTTTTATTTCATTATTAAATCTATATTTTATTTTAAAATTATCTTCAAAATCATATAGTGAAAATAGTAAATAAGAAAAAAAATACTTCACTTTTTCAATTCTATAGTTTATATCTTCTCCACTTTGGGTGTTTATCATTGTATCTATTATAATTCTTGTAGAGATATTATTAATCTCTATGATTTCTGCTTTTATTGGTATTTTTGATGTGTCAGTCGAATTAACAACAAACATTCTTTTATTGTTAACAGTAATTGTGAATGGTATTACTTTATGTCTTTCTTGAAACCAAATCCTCGGTATTAAAACTGAGGTATGCCCATCTTTATAATTTGCAGCAATAAAACTTAACAAATTATAAAATTTATATATTGACAAACTATCATTTATTTTGTTTTTAATATTTGAATATACTTTATCTATACTATCTTCAGAAATATATGCGTATGCATTTGGGTGAATTTCTTCGATATATCTGTGTAATGTATCAATATCTTGAATAGCATTCTCTTTTGATATCATTTTGTTCTGAGAAAAGCTATTATTACTTATAAAAATTAAAAACAGAATAATAATTTTGTATTTCATTGCTCTTATTTATTTAGTTTGTTGCCAACAGTTTAACAATAGAACCATTTAACAATAAAACCTACAATCCCAAACTTTCAACAATAATTTCAACAATATCGAGAACACGAATCTGTTCTTCTTTTTCTTTCATTTTTATACCATCAGTAAGCATAACCATACAAAATGGACAAGCAGTAGCAATAATATCAGGATTTACTTCAAGAGCATCTTCTGTACGCATTTCAAAAACTTCCATATCCCCTTTTTCGGCTTCCTTAAACATTTGAGCACCACCAGCACCACAGCACAAAGCACGGCTTTTGTTTCGGTGCATTTCTACTAAATTAGCATCTAAAACATTTAAAACATTTCGTGGTGCATCATATTCTTGGTTGCCTCGTCCCAAATAACAAGGGTCGTGAAAAGTAATATTTTTGCCGGTAAAAATCTTATCATCAAATTTAAGTTTACCTTCTTTTATCAGCTTATCTATAAATTGCGAATGATGTAAAATTTCATAATTTCCACCAAGTTCAGGATATTCATTTTTTATTGTATTATAGTCGTGTGGGTCGCAAGTAATAATTTTTTTTATTTCGTAGGCATTCATTATTTCAATATTTTGCATTGCCTGCATCTGAAACAAAAACTCGTTTCCTGCACGTTTTGCCGAATCGCCTGTATCGGTTTCTTCTTCGCCCAAAACCGCATAATCTACACCACAATATTCTAACAATTTTACAAATGCCACAGAAATTTTCTTTGCTCTATCGTCGTAACTTCCTGCCGAGCCAACCCAAAAAAGATATTCAGCTTTTTTTCCTTCGGTCATAAGCTCAGACATTGTTCTAACTTTTATTTTCTTAGTTTCACTCATATTTTTTTAATTAAAAATTAAGAATTGAAAATTCAAAATTATTTATTTATTGTTATATCTTCTGCCCATTTTAATCTATCGCTTGGCGGATATTGCCAAGGTGCTCCGTTGTTTTCTATATTTGTTGACATAGAATTAAGCAACGATGGGGCTGCCGACTCCTCCATAAATATATATCTTCGCATCTCTAATATTATTGATGGATGATCAATGTTTACAGGGCATTCTTGAGCACAAGCATTGCAGGTTGTGCAAGCCCAAAGTTCTTCTGATGTAATATAGTTGCCAAGTAGCGATTTTCCATCATCATAAGATTTATCTTTACGCAAAGCTTTTGCTTTTTCGTTCATTCGTTCTCTATAATTTTTAACAACCTTGCGAGGCGATAATTTTTTACCTGTTTGATTTGCCGGACAAACTGCAGTACATCTTCCGCATTGTGTACAAGTTAATGAATCAAGATAATTTTTCCATGTTCCGTCCTCAACATCTTTCATTCCGAAACGTGCAATTTCTTCTTCTTCGCCCTCGGCAGGTGCAGCAAATGCTAAATTTGGATCCATCATTATTTTCACTTCTTTTGTAACCGATTCCATATTAGTCATTTGCGTAAGCGGTGTTAATCTACTAAGATAAACATTTGGTAATGACAAAAATACGTGAAAATGTTTTGAGTATGGTAAATAATTTGCAAAGAAAAAAATTAGTAAAATATGTGTCCACCAACTTGCGTGATACATGTGCATCATACTGCTACTACTTGCCGTAAACATATTTGCTATTGCAGAACTTATAGGATAATATCCATAAACAATTTCGCCACTTTTTATATATCCAATATTCATTGTTGCCAACGATATCATTAATAAAAGAATTAATGATAAAGCAAAATTAGCATCAATATGATTTTTATGATTCATTTCTTCGCCACCAAATCGTTTAATATGTAAAAATATACGACGAAAAAGAAAAACAATAATTAAAAAACCTATCAGATAAGCCGAAATATCGCCACCTGCCATAATAAAATCGTAAACAATACCCAAAAATTTAAGAACTCGTTCCGTACCAAAAAGCCCATCAATAAGCATTTCGGCAGAACCCAAAACAATTATTAAAAATCCCCAAAACACTAAAGCATGAAGAAAACCTATTAAAGGATACCTTGTTATTTTCTTTTGCAAAAAGCCAACTTCGAAAAGAATTTTTAATCTTTTTCCTATTTCGTTTAGCGGATATGCTTTTTTAAGCATCTTTATATTTGCAAAAATTAGTGAAGCAGAATATACAAAAACTCCTGCGGCAGATAGTGTTACAACTATAAAAGCAATTTGATTAATCATTAAATTTATAATTTGGTTAAAAGTACTCAAATGTACTAATATCTATTTTTAAAACATTATTTTTTTAGATGTTATAAAAAAGGTTTTGAAATTATTTTATTTTCTTAAAGAAAAAAGAATTATTGATGCAACAATTATAATAACTTTGCCGTCTAGTAATAAAATTAGAATATATGAAGTTAAACACACTGTTAATTGTAATATTAATATCTCTAAACATACATGCACAAGATAATATTAGTTGGATACAAGCAATAAAATCATCAAATAAAGTTAATGTTAATACCGTAGATAGTTTATACAAATTATCTGATGGCAAAATGTTTAAACATTACCAAAGATGGAAATGGAATAACAGATTAGATATAGATGAAAAAGGCTATTTAAAACCAACTAACAAAATTATACAACAATACAAACAAAATTATGCAAATAAAAATTATAATTTTGGTAATTGGTCGCCACTAGGACCAAACGATTGGGTAAACGGAAACTCGGGTTATAATCCCGGAATTGGTAGAATAAACGCAGTAACTATCGACCCCAATAATCAAGAAATTATTTATGTTTGTGCAGCTAGTGGTGGTTTATGGAAATCTAACAATGCAGGGCAAACATGGAATAATATAACCGATAATTTCCCTATTTTAGGCACATCAGACTTAGAAATAGACCCACAAAATTCTAATATCTTATATTTAGCAACTGGCGACAGAGACGGTTTTAATAATTCAGGTATGGGAGTTTATAAATCTGTTGATGGTGGAGCAACATGGTTTTCGATATATTTTTACGAAGATGATTGTTGCCAAGATATACTTGTTAATTGTTTAGAAATTAACCCTGAAAATCCACAAATAATATTTGCCGGAACAAAATCAGGTTTATACAAAACAGAAAATGCAGGAAATACTTGGATAAAAGTTATTCCTTACGGTGATATTAAAGAAATTAAACTTAATCCTAAAAATCCTAATACAGTTTTTGCTGTTAGAACCGATAAATTTTATCGTTCTTACGATGGAGGTAATACTTTTGACAGCAATTGCAATTTCCCCACTTTAAACATTGGCAGAATAGCTTTTGATGTTACTACTGCCGACACATCATACATTTATGCAATAATTGCCGATGCCAATGAAAAATTTGAAGGAGTATATCGTTCAACAAACTCAGGAACAAGTTTTGATGAAATGATAAGCGGAAACGAAATAAACCTTTTAGGATATAATGCAGATGGCAGCGATGATGCTTCTCAAGCATTCTACGATTTAGCTATTGCAGTTTCGCAAGAAAACAAAGATGATGTTTATATTGGAGGTATTAACATTTGGCGTTCAATTGACGGTGGTATTAATTGGAGTAATAACACTAAATGGTATTATTCAAATAACGATAGTAAATATGCACATGCCGATATTCATTCGCTAGATTTTTATAACAATACGCTTTATTGTGGTTCCGATGGTGGAATATTTAAAAATACAAATAACGGAAATTGGCAAGATTTAAGCTTTGGATTAAATATTAGTGAAATATATAAAATATCAAACTCGCACAATGGCAATACTGTTTCTATAGGTTGCCAAGATAATGGAACAAATATATATAATTCGTATTGGAAACATATACGTGGAGCAGACGGTATGGAAACAATAATAGACTATTACAACCCTAATAATGTATATTGTTCTATTTATTTTGCAACCATATATAAATCTACAACAGGTGGCGATAATAATACTCAAATTTTTGCTGCAAGCGATTTTGAAGAAAATGCAGAATGGGTATCTCCATATATTATCGACAGAATAAATAATTCTACATTATATGTTGGAGCAGAAAATATTTACAAAACAACTAATTTCGGTTCTTCATGGACAGCAATAACCTCGCTAAACGACGGCAATACTTTTAACTTTTTAGCAATAGCACCAAGCAATTCTAATTATATTTATGCTGCTAAATATAATATGTTTATCAGAACCAAAAACGGAGGAGATACTTGGGAAGAATTATATTTACCTTTTGCAGGATATGTAACAGGCATTGAAATTTGTGCAAGTAATCCCGAAAAAATTATTGTATCTGTAAGTAGTGGAAGCACTGGTAATATAATAATTTCTGAAAATGCCGGAAATAGTTTTGAAACACCTTATCCTGTAATTTACTCAGGCGTATATAGTATAGCATACGAAAGAAACGAAAAAAATGGAATTTATGCTGCCACAAACTTAGGTGTGTTGTATATTAACGATGATTTACCTGACTGGGTAAATTATAGCAAAAACCTACCATTTGTTAAAGTTACAGAATTAGAACTTGTTACAAATATTAACAAATTGCGTATATCAACATACGGACGTGGAGTTTGGGAAAGTAAACTATATGCCGAAACCGTAAATATTAATAAATCCGAAAATTCATCATTATATAAACTATATCCAAACCCCGTAGAAAACACATTAAATATTGATATTAAAAACTTAAATATCTCTAAAATACACATATATAATGTATCGGGTATAACTGTTTACTCTTCAAACAAGCTAAACAAAAATATATCAATAGATGTTAGTAATTACATTGAAGGAAGTTATTTTATTAAGATAACAACTTCTGACAACAAAGAAATAGTACAAAAATTTATAAAAAAATAAACCAATTCTGTAACACCAATTAAATTCTAAAAAAGTATTTTTGCAATCAATTTAAATGATGAAAATAAAAATACTTATATTACTTTCAATTATCACATTATCAAGTTTTGCTCAACTTGATACACGTAGTATTATCTACAAAGGTAGATACGACATCTACAATAAAAAATATCAAGATGCAATTAAAAAATTTAACTCTGTTATTATTGTAAAACCAGACTTGGTAGAACCATATTTTTTTCGTGGAATAGCAAAATACGAGCTAAAAGACTTTAAAGGTGCCGAAATGGATTTGCTAAAAGTTATAAACATGAATCCTTTTTACATATCTGCATATCACTACATTGGCATTGTTTATGGAAGTATGGAAGACTATAATCTGGGCATTAAATATTTAAATAAAGCATTGAAACTATCGCCATACGATGCCTCAATTTTTATGAGTAGAGGTATTACCAAAATGCAAATGAAAAATATTGATGCTGCCATATCAGATTTTAATTCAGCAATAAAACTAAACAATCAATTACCTGAATTATACCTAAACAAAGGTATTGCCTTTATGATACAAGATAAATACAACGAAGCAATTTTACAGTTTAATAAAGCAATAAAATTAAATGTATTTTTTGCCGATGCTTTTGCCCGCAGAGGCATTGCACATATGGAGCTAAAAGATAAAAATAATGCAATAAAAGATTTAACTCATGCAATAAAATTAGATAGCAAAAACACAGTGTTTTATTATTGGAGAGCCCATGTTTATTACGACAATCTAAATTTCGACAAAGCAATAGCCGATTACGATAAGGTTATAGCAATGAACCCAAATAACGCTCTAGTATATTTTAACAGAGCTGTAATAAAAGCCGATGTAGGATTATATAACGATGCCATTGATGATTATAACAAGGTAATAGAATTAAATCCTCAAAATGTAATACCATACTACAATAAAGCATCAATAAATATAAATAACAAACAATACAAAAAAGCCATAAATAATTTATCTAATGCCATAGCTGTTTTTCCAGAATTTTCGCAAGCATACGAAATGCGTGCTTTTGCAAAATCTAAAATTGGTAACAAAAAAGGTGCATATTTAGATACCAAAATGTCTGAAAAAATGTCTGATGCAGAAGCTAAACTTGATACAAATAATTTTAAAAAACTACTTGAGTTTAACGACGATTTTTATTCGACAAAAGCACACAATAAAGTTGATGTTTTATTTGGCGATATTGTTTTTACAATTGTTAAAAAAAACTACACAGAACAAAAACAATTTAAAAAGTATTACTACGATTTTATTGAAGACATAAACTCACTAATTCCAACAGATTACAAAATTGTAATTGCCACTAAATCTAACAATTTTACTGATGAAAAATTGCAAGAAATTAAACAAATTATAGATGAAATACCTATTGATAAAAATGGATATATTTATTTTATAAAAGCAATAATAGAAAAAGAACTTAAAAATTATAATAAAGCAGCAGAAAATTTAAATATATTATTAATATCAAATAAAGATTTTGCTCCTGCAGAAATTTGTTATGCAAACATATTGCATCAAAAACGGAATTTAGATGATATAATATCCGATTGTAAAATTAATGTTGAAATAGATGGACTAAAAAGCGAATATAACACAAAAAATAAGGAAGGATATTACACCTCTGTTGTTGATGCTTACAGTAAAATATCAAACAAAAATGAAATTGTAAATTACAATTTAGGTAATTTATATGCTGAACTAAATCAACCATATACCGCATTATTTTATTATAACAAAGCTATTGAATCTAACAATAGTTTATCTTATGCTTATTTTAATAGAGGCTTAAACAATATAAAAATAAAACTTAACGAAAAAGCCTGTATAGATTTTAGCAGAGCAGGAGAACTTGGCTTAACAAAAGCTTATGAATTAATAGAAAAATTCTGTTCTAAACAGTAAATAATGTCTGTCTATAAAGTCCGATTTCTGCGTTGTTGCTCAAAATTTAAATCCTCAAATACCTTTGTATTCTGCGGTTTAAATTCCTCACACGCCTCGAACTCGAACTTTCTATACTAGACACACTTGAGTTTATGGACAAGCAGTAAATAGGGTCTGGTCTGTCTATAAAGTTAAGAGATTAAACAAACTCTAAAATCTATACTGCCAAATTAATAAAACTAAACGAAACACCAATATTGTTGATATACTTTATTAAATCAGTAAAAGAAATAACTAAACTAGCATCACTAACATTTGGGTGAAAGCTAAGTTTATCGGCATTTTTTAATTCTACATCAATAAACAGATGAGAATTTTTTTCTGTATCGTAAACCAAACCTAAAGGCGAAACAGCACCTGCTTTCACGTTTAAATATTTTATTAGTCGTTTTTCCGAAGCAAAACTTAATTTACCTTGCTTTAGCATCAGCTCTAATTGCCTAATATTTGCATTTTTACTTTGTTCTAAAACAACAAAATAATGCTTATTTCCTTTATGATTACGCAAAAAAATATTTTTACAATGTGTTGCATCAATATCTTTTTTATGTATTAAAGCCAATTCAATTGTAGGAATAGCTTCGTGTTCAAAATATCCAAACTTAATACCTAAATCATTTAACTTATCGTATATTTTTTTATCGCCTCGCATTTTTTTCAATTTACTCATCAATATTATAGAAATCAACCTATTCCGATTGCGTTCTCCCAACAATAGCACTGTGTTGAGTGCTTGTTCGGAATTTCCGAACAAGCATATTTTCTTGCAATTTGCCTTCTTCAAAAATATGTTTAATATGTTCGCTTATTGTTACTTTAGATTTATCAAAAAGCTCACATATTTGCAATTGAGTAAGCCAAACGGGTTCATCATTAAATGTAACATCTAATTTTGTTTTTCCGTTTTCGGTTTTATAAATTATTATTTGTGAGTTGTTTTCTTGCATAATTATCTAGTCTTTTTTTTATAAACCCCAAACCTTTTATTTTATTCATTATGACTTGCATCAATTCAAATATTTGTTTGCTAAAATATAAAAATCTAACTTCTTGTATCTTATTCTTTAAGATATTTTTCTAACAATTTATTACTTAGAGCTTGTCTATAAAGTCCGATTTCTGCGTTGTTGCTCAAAATTTAAATTCTCAAATACCTTTGTATTCTGCGGTTTAAATTCCTCACAGGCTTTGAACTTGAACTTTATAGTTCAATCTCTTGAGTTTATGGACAGACCCTACTTATTAATTACTAACAATAATAGCTCCTGCAATTATTCCTAAAAGCAGCCCCACTGCCCCACCTTTTATTGAAGCAACAGCACGTTTGTGTTTGGCTGATTCTTGATATCCATACATATAATGTTTATCCTCGGCTCTATCGGGGTGAAGCTTAACTATTTTTTTTTGACTTGGCGATGTAATACCTGAAATTACTGCTGCTCCAGCAGGAAATGCAGGAGAATAAAACAATAAACTAGG